>Ga0102829_1000252_pt1 | contig 17179 bp, 20 predicted proteins | sample ColrivemetaGS575_FD_84510 | JGI IMG/M metagenome (GOLD analysis project Ga0102829, IMG submission 84510) | Estuarine microbial communities from the Columbia River estuary - Freshwater metaG S.575 | ecosystem: Environmental > Aquatic > Marine > Intertidal zone > Estuary | place: USA: Columbia... | reverse complement strand
GTAGACAATTGTGGGTACAATTGTTTTAATTCGGCTAATAATTGTGGGTTATTGTTGTACACAGGTGCTCCTGCTAGGCTAGTTGCTGAAATAGATAAGGGTGCGGTAACCGCAGGTGTTGCTTGTGTCCCTGTACTTGGCATTGAAAAAGAACTATCAGATGCTGTAGTAGGCAACGCTCCTGTTGGCTTTGTTGTTGTGGTTGTAGGAGTAGTTGTGGGTATTTTTATAGGTACTGTAGGCGTAGTAGTAACAGGCGGTTTAGTAGTTGTAGGCGGTGTTGTAGTATCAGGCTGTATTGGAAAATCTGACTCGAATGGCTCATATGGCTTTGGTACTGTGCCCTCTACTATCAATTCACCTGCTTTTAAATCAGGATTTGTTGGTGTTGTAGGGGTAGTTATTGGAGATAAAGGAGGTGTAGCTGTACCATCAGGTGTACCTGTAGGTGTACCTGTGCCATCAGAAGGTAATGTACCTGTACCTGCAGGCGTATGACCTGACATTTTTGTTGCAAGTGCAGGCTCAATACCTTGAGCAAGCAAAGCCTGAAAATAAGTTTCCGCATCTTGCTCGTCTGCAGGATTAGGGCTTAATGGCGATGTAGGCTCAGTATTTACAGGTACTTTAAAATCATTTGTTTCATCATCAATAGAAGGCGTATATTCAGAAGCTTCTCTTGCTCTTTCTTCTGAAAAACCTTCTTTTAAGTAACTTTCATACACTTCTTTTGGCGTTAACTCAGGTTTAGTTACATTTCCTGGGTTTACAATCTCATCAGACTCCGTATCATTAGAAAGAGTAACAGAACCTGTAGGCGTTTTAACAATACCTGTTCCTGGGCCTGCTACTAAGCCTGTTGGACCTGTCAAAGGAGCAGGATTAGCAAGAGATTCTGCTAACTGTTTAGCCCACGCATCTTCTTGTGTTTTTTGTATTTGAGCTACAGTCTTGTCATAATTTTCTTGTGCAGTTTTTAATTCACCCTCTAATGATGTATAGCCAAATAACTTGTCTTGGTATTTCTGCTCAAGACTTTTGCTTGAATTAGACACTTCTTTAAATTGGTCACTAATTTCAAGTAATTTTTGTCGTTCTTGCGGAGGTACGGCATTTGCAGGATTAGTAGCGTATGACCAATTTTGCCCATCCCATTTGGCATACTGATAAGTAGGGTCGCCAAAGCTTGGATTTTCCCATTTTGACCTTGGTATCCACCCTGCTTGGTAACCGTCAACTACTTGTTTTTGTGCATTAAACTCATTAGTTAAATTATCTAAATATGTGTTGTTATATTTAACCTCATTACTAATTTTTTGAAGTTCGTTATATTCGTTCATCGATGCCGTACTTAAAGGCTCAATGCTATTTCTGTAGATGTCGTCCGCTTCTTGATTTATTTTCTTAAATTCTTCGTTGGCTAAAATATCAGGCGGTGATAACGGTGGCTTTGTAGTAGCTGTGCTAGTCTCATCACCTTCATAACCTAAGTCTTTATATTCTTTACCCCATAAAGAAGATATATCGTTGGCTATAGATTTTGTTGCATTAGTTACAGTAGGTCTAAGTTCTGTAAATACTGTATTAGCCAAAATAGTTGGTGCTTGAGATACAATCGCATCGCCTATATCGTTTCCACCAAGGGCAGCCCTTGTTCCAATACTAGCAATCGATGCGGTAGCATTAACTGCACTATTTAATTGCCCAGGGTCTAGCCCATTAACAATTGAACCTGCATATGCGCCAACACCTGATGCGACTAAACTAGTGCCTATTAAAGTACCAACATCACCCTTGCCTGTAGCTGCCCCTGCTATACCTGATGCCACAGAATTAGATACAACATTGGCAAGCTTAGTTACTGATATTCCTGTAGCAGCTGACATGCTTTTAAGGGTGGCTAAACCCTCCGCCGCGTTACCCATACCAACAATATTTGTCGCTATATCCATAGATGCGGACGAAACAGCACCACCAAACGCACCACCCGCCGCTCCTGCTAACGCACCTTTTAATGGGTCGCCACCACGAAGAGATGCTGTTAATGCGCCTGTACCTGCACCTAACATAGCACCACCAAGAGTAGCCGCTGCGAATGTACTTGCTCCTGCACCTAATACTGCTGTTCCTAATGCAGTCCCTAGCCCAGGGGCAGCGAATGATAAAGCAATCTGCGCTACTGTTGCCCACCCCCCAGGAATTGCTTCATTAACTTTGTCATCAATTTGCGTTCCAATCTTACTAATTGGTGCGGTAACAGGCTGTAATACGATGTCATCGAATTTAGCCAAGTCATCACTAATAGCCTGAATAGGGTCATCAATAAACTTCTCAGCTAAGTCATTAAAGCCTGTCGCTTCAAATGGAGCAGTAGCAACCCTAGAAATTACCTCAGTGGCTCTATTAATTGCAGGACCTATGATAGGAATATCTTCAACGTGCGAGCGTACCCAACCCATTATTTACTCCCTTCCTTTAAATAGGTGATAACCATATATTCACCTTTTTTAGGGTCATCGGACTTTTCAATGTCCTCGTTAGGTAATTTGTGCTTACGAAGAATTTTTAACATTTTTGGACCATCGAAGTAACTAATTGCAACTTCTTTATTTTGTTTTCTCATTAAAGAAAAGAATGCTAGGCAGTTTGTCAAAAAAGATTTAATTGGTTCAGCATTGACTGTGTGGTAATAAACATCTTCACCTGTATCTTCTTCAATGATAAAAAGCGTATTTCTAACACGAATAATCGGTGCACCTTCATCCATGTACATCTTGAATATAGCCATGCCTTGCTCAAGCGTTATGCCATGATTGTTAGTCTTTATATCTTTTTCAATAATATCAGTGACTGACATTCTTTTTGGTTTAGCTAACTCTAAAGCCATCATGCAACTCCTTGCAAGTACATATCATCATTTGTATGACTAGGATGGAATTTAGGTAGGTATATCTTTAGCATAGGAATTAAGACATTTGTAGTAACAAAAGCACTCCAAACTAACACATCTTTCCATGTACTAATATGCTTAAATTGTCCTTCAGATATTGTCTTTCTGAGCGTGTAGCCTATTAAAAACTTCATCACATAGCGTTGGTTGATAACGGCAATCTTCCTTAAATCAGCATCGGAATGACCTAAATAACGCCATAAATCGACTGCAAGGCTTTTATGCCCCAACTCTTCTTTGGCATGCCAACAAAACAGTTTATAGTCTCTACCTTCACGGTTACCCCATCTATTTAATACTGAACGAGACATACAAGACGCTAAGTGCTCAATGGAAACCATAATGCCTAACCAAAATTGCATTTTTGGCTTACGGTGAATAGCACGAGTACGCTTAAATTCAACTTTCTCTAATTCTTGCAATTGATTTCTTTTATTAAAAGACTCATGTGCAGATGCGTGTGCCAACTCTTCTTTCATAAAGTTTACCATGCGAGACTTTAACTCAGCATCATGAACTAATGGTAGATAGTGCTCTATAACGCATGCAAAAGCTCTCTCCCAAGCAGGGAATAGTATGCTAGATGCGTTGCCATAATGCGTCCATATAGGGGAATTATCACACCAATATTTCATATGTAATCTATATCCATAATGCCGACTAAGCTCTTAGCCCAATCCTGCCATGTTTCAAAGTTTCTAGCATCAGGTACACCGCTATTCACAAAGTATCCAATACCTTGCATACCGTTAGCCCAATCTCTCCATCGCTCTTCAGGGGCTGTTCCCAACTGCTGAGATGCGAATAAATCAGCCATCGAAGCGCACCAATAATCCCATGTCAAATCCCTAGGGTCAAAAGTAGTAGACATTATGGGTTACCTGTACTTCTCTCGTCACCAATATCAGCACTAATTAAGACTTTACCCATCTCGTAGTTGCCATTAAAGGTATTGCTCTCAAACTTCATTCGTAATTCACGACGTTGCTCTCGCATGTCAACTTTTAATGTCGTAGGTCCAAAAGTATAAGGCTCTGAGGTGACATCCACATCATCCGCATAGCCTTTACCTGTTATATATAAATTCATCTCCCCATCTTGCACAAAATCAGGCTCAACACGCTCAATCCGTATCCACTTGTTATCACCCATAACCTGCACATTCCCTGGACCGCCTGTTACCCATCCAAGGTTGTTTGTCTCAAAATACGATTGCACAGCAGTAACTTGCGTTAAATAAGTCTGATTAACGCCTGTTTCATGCGACCACAGTGTGTATTCTCCTTGCGTATTAATAGCATTATCAGCCCAAATAGGCTTTCTATATATCTCAGAAAACACACCTGCAGAACGATTTGCTCCTTCGGCATAACCTGCGTCATACCAAACTTTCTCTCGTACATTATAAATAATGGCGTTGTTGCACTCAACTGAATCACCTGATGGATAGAACCACCATATCTCACCCCAACGAGGTATCTTAGTAACCCATACCTTCTGTCTTTGGGCATAATTTAAGTTATCAAAGAAGAAGTTTGTATTTGTAGGGTTTGGTATTTCTTGTACAACACCGTTATACATTAAAAATCTATCAACACCGCACCAATAATAAATACCGTCATACTCAATCACGCACTGACTCGACATAATCGATGTCTGTGAAGAAACAATGTCATACCGCCAATAAATGGTCGATGAACCTATCTGCTGTGGAGCGTAAGTTACCCTCGTTAATTGGTCGGCTGACCAAAAAAGACCTGCAGGTGATGTTGTACCACCCCTTACCGCTAGTCCTTTAACGACCTTAGTAGCAGATACATTATTCTCATTCGCATCCGCTCCTACCCAATTTTGAAAGTTTCCTGCAGAAGAGTTCTTTATTAAGCCATCATTCCCATAAACAAAGAGATATGGATATAACATAACAAGACCGCCTGAAACAGCTATATTGTTGTCATAAGTCAGTGTATTTGTGCCTGTAACAGTCGCATTTGCAGACAAAGTAATAGTCGTTACCCCTGCTGTTTGTACAACATTCGTAATTGTTGTACTTGATGGTATTCCTGTTCCTGTGACAGTTTGACCAATACCAACTAGTAAATTAGCAGGGGTTATAGTAATCGTTGGTGAACCACTTGTAGTAACGGTAGAGGCTGTAAATATCCCCAATTTGGTCATCGTGCCATAGGGAAAGTCACCAATTTGCAAGGTAGTATTAACCGTATTATCAATATTCGTCAGATTCTGTCCTGCATGACCTATCACTGTTAAGTCACCTGAGCCACCGCTATCATAGCCAATTTCCCATTGCCATAAATTATTAGCGTTACTGACAAAACTCGCATCAAGTGTAATCGTCGTTGGACCGAATCCTATTGCATTATCGTTGTCAGTCTGCCAAGCCAAAACATTACCGCTTTGCCCTGAATAGACATAATTTAAGCCATCTTGTGATTGCATAACCATGCCACGGCTAATGCCTGTAGCATTCAAGAATAAGCCTGAATAACCGCCTATCTTACGAGGACGACCACGCTGAAACCGTACCCATTTGCCATCGACATACATTGGCGCATCAAATAAAGTACCATCTCGCTGTATCCCTGGGGGGATTGCTAAGGAGATAACCTTTTGGGTCAAAATCCTCCCCCTTTAATACCGTTTGTTGCAAAAAATCCTGCACTGCTAAAGTATCCTGCCAAGGCATTATTAATCACAAAGCCTAGCTGTCCTGTTGCAGGCAGATATAAACCTGTATTTAAGTCACCTAAAAACTTGAGTGATGGCACTGCTAATGAGCCATTACCTAGAGTAAGCGATGTTATTGAACTTGATGAGCCTGAAGCCGCGTTATAGACATTTGTACCGTCACAGATAACCACCAAAGAGTCACCCTGTGGGACAACCACAGTAGCTCCACCAACAACGGCTGTTTTAATCGTTAAACTAAATGCCCCTGTCGTGTTATTGGTAAAGGTATAAAGCTGTACCGTCGAAGGTACAACAATAATCTGATTACTTGTTAATACACCTGAATACTCTTGAATTGTATTAGCAGCTTGTGGGCTTGTTAATGTAGTCGTACCGCCTGTAATTGTTAAGGCTAATTGCGTGTAAGCAAAGGAGTTTGAACGTCCTAAACCAAAAGTATTCCAACCTGTACCGTTACAGACAATCACCAAAGATTCTGTTAGCTGTAGCTGTTGGTTGGCGTTACCATCGATTGTGTCTGTTCCTTGCGGAGCAATGGTCAAAATACCTGTGCCATTATTACGAATCATGCAGAACCAATTTTCACCAACAGAGCTTGAAGAAGGCAAAGTTAATGTTCCAACACCACTTGACCATACGTTAAACTGCGCTCTTACGGTGGATGGAAGGGTTGCACTACCAAAGTAGCTAACAACCTCATAAGACTGATTTAAAGTCGTTCCTATAGCTGTTAAACCGAATCCTGCTAGGGTTGATGCGTTAGCCGCTGATGTTCCTGCGCCAAATGTTACAGTTGACCAAGTACCTGCCGCGGTTGTATTACTTGTTGTATAAATATACTGAGCAATACCTGATGCGATAGAGACAATCGTCCCACCTGCGTTATCTTTAACGGTAAAGGTATTTGCGCCAATATTCCTAATTAATGCTGTTTGTCCAACCGAAACCTGTGTTGCAGGTGGCATTATTAAGGATAGACTTGCAACGGTTGCGGTTACCTCAATAATGTTTGCAACAACTTGTAGTTGGTCATTGCCGTTGATGGGCCATTGTAAAGTTGTATCTGCTGATATAGACAGCGATTCGTACCCCACAGGAGATGGGGAAACGGTTTGCCCTGTAAATGGGTTGGTATAGGTAGGATTTGTCATGAGTCAATCGCCATAGCTTGACGGTCAGCAAGGCGTAATTGGTCTTCTTGTTTCAAGACTTGCATTGCTTCCGTATACTTTTGTTGGAAAATCTGTCTTTGGTCATTTTTTAAGAATGGCATCGCTTGTAGTAATGTTCCATAAAGCATTGCATTCGGAGCATTTTGCGTTATCCAATTCGTTTGATTGGTTGAGGACAGGGGAGCTAATCTCTCGTAATATAAGACCTCGAAACTATACGCTTGGTCAGGAGTAGGGGCTACGAGCCAATTATCGTAGTTGTAGTCAGAGTAATATAAAGGGGTGCTTGTAGTAGTAGAAGAGGGAGCGTATTGCCTTAAATACTCGTATTTTCTCAGCAAAATAGGCTGAATTTGCCCACTTACGGTAACATTCATGGAAACTGTCTTACGCCATCTTGCAGGCTTAGGGATTACAGGCTCGCCAATAGTCATCGTGGATTCGACAACTTGCTGTTGACCTAGAGTCTTAATCTGTTCGGCAATCTCAAACTCCGCTAACATAATGAAGGATGGAATTTGGTTAACAACAGCGGCGTCATTACGCTCTAGATATTGCGTAATATCTGTCGTTAAACTGTCATAAGTCATTACTGCCGCAGGAGTTGTCATATTTAGTTGCCCTAGTTAATCTCGGCTACCGTTTTTCCCAAACAGTTGTAGTGATTTTAATACTTTTTCTTGGAAAAGCCTATACAATCATGGTTTCTGCTGATTTTTGTACATCAGCCACCCTTTTTAGCCATCCTTTGCCATAAACTTCAAAGTTTGATAATGACCTGTAGAACTCTTCTTTATTATTGCTGAATTTTTTGAGTAAGTCTAACCCATTAGCATCTTTAATGGCTTGTAAGGTAGCAGGTCCAATAACACCATCAGCGTTTACTCGTAAGGCTCTTTGAATCATCTTCCGAGAAGCGGATGCCCCTGCATTAATAGCAAAATCAAAAGCGGCGTAATCCACGCCATTAGGTAAATCGTCACCCCTAACAGCGTCCCAATAATCTCTTTTATATAACGGTTTAACATCTTCTTTCTTCAACGCTTTCATATCATCTTGAGTTACTTCACGTCCTACATATTTTTCCCAAACAGCTTGTGTACATCCCCACATAGTGCAACCTTCACGACCATCAGGTAAATGATTACCTTTATCACGTTGGTCGTTAGTAAATCCGCCCTCATGGGCGATGACCATATCGAATGATTTATCCCAATTACTAATAGCCATTATTTGCAAACTCCTTATGGTATTTATTTCTAGCCTCAACTACAACAAGTTCTGCAAGCTCTATATCATCAAATACACCTAAATATTTTGACTTTTTATTAACTTGAATTCTTGCTTCCCATTTGTTATCTTTATGTAACCTAATCCCTTTAATAGGGTTTGTAGAATTTTTATTAGCAATTCTATTCCAAGCATTTTGATTATTACTTGCCACCCTTAAATTATCAATCCTATTGTCAGAACGATTACCGTTTATATGGTCAATTATTTTTGGAACAAAGCCATGATGCATCATAAAAATAATTCGATGTGCAAGATAAATTTTTTTATTTATTGTTGCTCGAAAGTATCCATTTACTGGTGATTTAATAATTTTTCTAGTTTTTTTTCGAATAAGGTCACCATTTTTATACTCAAAAATATCATTCAGCTCTTCTTTACTTAGCATTCTTCTTCATCTCCATCACTTTTTCTAGCGTCCTGCCTCCGAAATAGAAGCTCATAATGAGCATACCCCACTGACCTAGCAGCTCTACATAGTTGTTATTTACCTCAATATCCCAAGCTGACATCATGCCAAAGACTGTATAGGTGATTAGAATGAATATAAGAGTCATAGGGCGAATATTCTTAGATAGCCAAGAGTCAGACATCATATCAGCAGATTGTCTTTTGGTGAGTTCTTGAGCCTCTATATTATCAGCGTTTAATTCAGCTAACTTACCTTCTTGTTGCATTTGCAATAATTCTTGCTGAGCTTTGGCTTTAGCCTCAGGGTCAGGTATAAACTTATCCAAAACCTTCATGCCAACATCAAACAAAGCTGTTAATGGAAACATTATTTATCCTTCCTAAAATGTAACAATGCTAAGTCAAATATAATAATTGATGCGCCTATGTCCTTAGTAATCCACAGAGGAAACAAAGTATCTACAGGGTACGCACCATACTCAAAATAATGTAATGAACGCATAACTTGAACCATAAGACCTGTTGTCATGACAAAAATACCAATTTTTGACAACATACGCATATCAGTAAAAAAGCCACTAAACGCTAAGAAAGCTACTATAAATACTGCAATCAGTTCAATTACCAAGATAGACATTAGCCAATGAATTAATGTCATTTCTTTGCTCTTTTTTGCTTAATTTCGTCTGCTACTTCTGAAATATCCATGTGTTCTCGCTTGACCATGTAATTAGACACCCAATTAATGACAGCTACACTACACATTCCAAGCACCCACGCTAATCCAATTAACACGTCTAGCTTCTCAGAACTAATACCTAGTTTTTCAGCAGCAATTCCTGTGAACGCAAAGCCAGCCATTGCGCTGATTCCGCCTGCAATAAACACGCTTGCAACCTTACCTTTTTCTTGCAATTTCTCAGGAGTCCAAAACATAGCAAGCGACAAGCCACCAAACAAACCACCAAGGGCAGGCGCTAGCTTTTCAATCAGGAAACCTTCAGGCATCATTTTATAATGACCGCCTGTAGCAACTCCACAAAAGTATCCTTACCAAAGAAAGTAAATAACATGATTGCATAGAGCATATATTCGATTCGAGCCATGCGTTTAGAGCCTCTTTCAAAAGCCTCCTCTATTCGCTTGTATCGTTGTTCACAAACTTGTTCGTGAACGCTGATTCGTTTATCGTTCTCTGCAATCATGCTTTCCATGCTCTACTCTTCCTTAGCTAACGCATCTTTTAATAAGTTAATAAATGCATTCTTACCAACAGATAATTGGTCAAGTTGGAACTGTGCAGAACCAATCTTTCTATCCAAGTCAAGGCAATGGTTAAAAAGATGTTGCTGTTCTTGCGTTAAGTCCTCATACGCATACTCTACATCGTCAATCGTGATTTGAGTTTTTTTCGTGTTTTCACTCATTTCATTCTCCTAGGTTGGTTAAAAAACTTTACACAGTTGTCCAAGGTGTGCCTGTTAATGAAACAGGATTCTTGAGTAACTCAATCTGTTGTGCTAATGATGCCTCTGTTGCGTCTTTGTCTACTCCACTAGCCCATATCCAATCTAGGACTTCAGCCATTGTTACATTAGCATAAGGTACGCTAGGTGTTCCATCTGCCCATGAACAAGTTGAGTATGTAGATGTTGTATATTCGCCATCGACAGCACTACATTGCCAATGAGCAGTAGTTATAAAGCCATTTGAGACTTCATAGTTTGTCTGTGATACATTCCATGTAAAAGTTGCCATTATTTATTCTCCAATGCTGTTAGTCGAGTTGTTAATAATTCTATTAATATTTGTTGTTCTTGTATTGCTTTTACAAGGTATGGAGTTAGTCTTGCATAATCTATTTGCCACATATCTTCTTCTGTTTTACCTTTCGTTACTATTCCTGATAAAACTGGTTCTAACTCTTGTGCAATAAACCCTGCATCTTGATGTGAATTTCCTTCTGTCCAATCAAATTGACGAACTTTAACATTCATTAATTTTTCTAAAACTAGATTTGCATCAACAATATTTGACTTTAATCTTTTATCAGAAGTTGTGTTATAAAGAACAGCATCTGTTGTTGTAACTCGTGAAACACTACCAATGTTAGTTCCTGACGCATTTTGAAAAGCTAAAAACTCAGTACCTGAAGCGGTTGCTGTCTCAATAATAGCTATTCCATTATTCGTTGAACCATTATATGAAAGTGTAAATTTAGCAGCGTTTCTTTGTGTTGTAGTACCCACTAATAAATTACCACTAGCATCTAGTGTCATTGACTGCGTACCGCCATTGTGCCATTTATAAGTTTGTGCGTTTCCTGTTGTAACGCTAATTTGATAGCCATTACTTACACCAGTAATTGCACTAAATACTGAATCACCACCCACACCATTTGCATGTACAGACCTAATACTTCCATCGGGTTGTAATTGCACATATTTAGTTCCAGCAGAACTATTAACCATAAAATTACCAGTAGCATCAAATCTACCATATTCAAATGAATACCCTTCAAAAGCAAGATAACCATTTGCTGTGTAATTAACATCTGTTGCTGTAATCTTCATTCCAGTTGAAGTATTGCCATTGGCTAAAATTAATTGACCATTAGTTCCTTTAATGTTTAGTAGTCCATAAGGAATAGTAGTACCTATACCTACATTACCAGCACTAGTAATTCTGAGTCTTTCTGCAGCAGTACCATTTGTTGTTCCTGTATAAAAAAGGTAATTACCTTGCGTACTTGAATTTGTTCCTGTTGCAAATAATCGAGTTTCACCTGCATTGCTATCGACTACTAAAGAATTTGCTACATAAGGAAGTACTCCCCATCCACTACCACTAATATTTAATGCTCCAGTTCCAGATATACCACCAGCAACAGCAAGTGTTGTTGTAGGACTACTAGTACCTATACCTACATTAACTCCACTTGCTGTGTATAAAGATGAAGTAGTTAAAGTTAGTTTGTTTGTATTGCTTATGTTAAAAGATAGTGTTGTAGGAGAAAAACTTGCCAATGTGTTTTGTGAACCATCAAGAAAATTAATAGTATTGCCACTACCTGTTTGCAAATAAGTGCTGTTATCTGATGTTCTACTAAATAATGTTGCTGTTCCTGCAGATGGAAGTGTAGTTCCACCAAGAACTAATCTAGGTGTTGTTAATGAAGTACCATCATAAGTAAGTGTTGAACTATCACTTAATAATCCACTAGCACCTGCAAATGTTACTCGACCACTTGTTAGACTAGAGAATGTAATCGAGCCTGATGATGTCAACCCTGTCAGCCCTGTCAGAATACCTGCATCGCTTAATATGCCGACGGAGTTCTGTATTAACTTGCCTGTCGTTAAATCAAACCTTGCTAAGGCATTATCCGTGGCACTTGCAGGCCCGACTACATCACCTGATGCGCCTGAGGTTGAAGCGAGTAAAGTAACCACATTAGAGCTATTCTTATAGTAGAGCTTACCGTCGGCATAGTTAATAGCTAACTCAGCTCCTGTTGCAGTGCTCGTCATATCAGCAGCTAACGGTACATTAGTAGCCGTTCCGCTTGCGTAAATAAGTATAGGGGTGTATCCGACTGCACTCATTGTATGTTTCCTTTACTAAGTTTTTTTAAAGCCCAATAGTTTTTTGTTGCCTCAGATAACTTCTTGCGAGTTTCTTCGCTTGGTGATAATTGTTTTTTACCTTTATGCGCTAAAGATAATTTTTGTTTTGATTCTTCGGTATGTTTGCGTCCAACACGACCCATTAGTGATTCTGAAATCTTTTTTCTTGTCTCTTCTAAGCGTGGCTTTCCAAGCCAAAATTTAATAGAACTTTTTTTCTTTGTTTCTGATATTTTTAATTTAACTTCTTCCGAATGATTTTTGCCATAAAAATGATTTTTTTCGCCTGTGTGTGAAATTTTCATCTTTTCTTTGGATTCTTCACTCATTTTAAATCCTGAATTTCCATACCCACCATCAGCAACATTAACTAATTCATACTTCATATCCCTAAAACAGGAAATCAATACCTTTTCATGCTCTAACGCCTCTTTTTCGGTGTCCCAATGAGCTAATATTTCTGCTTTAAATCCACCTTCTTTGGATACTAGCTCTTTCCATTTTTTACTTCTATTAACTTTATTCCACGCACGGACACCCCTACCTTTTCCGATATAAAACATCGAATTATCAGGCTTGTAATGTGCGTAAGTATAAAACATATTAATTAATTCCTTTTATCCATTATATCAATAACCTGTTAAAATCCACCACCAAAAATACCTGTTGTTGCTGTTACAGTCGTAAAATTACCTGTAGTTGGTGTCGTTGCTCCAACCGTTCCATTAATGTTAATAGACGCAGTTCCTGTAAGGTTTGTAACAGTTCCTGAAGAAGGTGTACCTAATACCCCACCATTAACCACAATCGCTCCTGCACTACCTACATTAACTCCTAAAGCAGTTGCTACACTTGTTCCTAATCCGCTTACACCTGTTGAAATAGGTAACCCTGTTGCGCTTGTTAATGTGCCACTTGATGGCGTTCCTAATGCCCCTCCATTAACTACAAATGACCCTGCTGTTCCTATATTTACGCCTAAAGCAGTAGCAACGCCTGTTCCTAGACCTGTTATTGAACCTACCGCAGGAGTTACTGTCGTATTCCCTGCTAAGGTTAACTGACCTTGTGCATTAACTGTAAATGTACCAACTTGTGTAGCAGAGCCATAAGAACTAGCAGTAACCGCAGTATTTGTAATACTAAACTGTGTACCTGTAAGTGTTAATCCTGTTCCTGCTGTGTATGCGCCTGAACCTGAAAATTGTATCCATGTCACAGGGCTTGTACCAACAACAGTTACAGGGTCAGTCTGAACCCATCCTGTATTGGCATATAGCGTTCCGTTAACAATAAAAGTAAAGTCACCGCTTGCCATCTCAATAGCGGTGTCAAAGTCAGTTGCACGAGTTAAAACTGTGCCACCTGTTGCCCATGTATAAATACCGTTATTAGCGGATGTCGCCTCATTCTTTACTAGTACACGGTCACCATTAAGTATCGTATAGCCATCTAAGATGGTAAGAGCAACCGACAAAGTAAGAGTAGCACCAACACCTGCTGTGCCATTGTTGTAAGTTACAGTTCCGCCTGTAATAGAAGCGAGTGTTCCTGTAGTAGCTACAGCACAAGCTGCGTGGACATGAAGACCTTCAGCTACAGCATCTACATATTGTTTAGTTGCTAACTGTAAAGCACTTGTTGGGTCTTGCGTAACAGCAACTGATGTTAAACCGCCAAGGGTTAATGAGCTTGCTCCAAGAGAAATTGCTGTCGTACCTACAGTCAAAGAACTGTTAGTAAGGCTTGCATTTGGAATATTAGTTAGTGTATTACTTGCACCACTAATTGTTTTATTGGTAAGGGTTTGTGTTCCTGTTAGCGTTGCAACTGTGCTATCTATTGATAGAGTTCCACTTGTCGTAATCGTGCCACCTGTAAGACCTGTACCTGTTGCTACACTCGTAACCGTCCCTAAAGGATTGACAGCCCATGATGTATCTACACCATCAGTTGTTAGATACCTGCCTGAGTTTCCTGTTTGGCTCGGAGCGAGCGCATTAAACGCAAGATTAGCAGTTACTTGCCCTGTTCCGCCTGAACTAATACCTAAAGTTCCTGCAAGGGTTACTACCCCTGTAGTAGATGAGCTAGGCGTTAATCCTGATAAGGATGTCTGAAAAGATGTTACTCCACCTGATAACGCAAACTGTTGCCACCCTGTAGCAATAAAGCCCTCAAAAGTACCTAAACTTGTGTTATACCGCACTGCACCAAACGAGCCTGTCCGTTGCCCTGTTGTTCCATTTGGAATTGTTAGAGAGCCTGTACCGTATACAATCGCATTATCTGAAATTGATATAGTTGGGGTTGATGTACCATCCCCACCGACAACAGTAATTTGACTCGCTGTACCGACAATGGTTGCTGTACCCATTGTTGTTCCGCCTGCGGTTACCAAGAACCCTGTACCTGATATACCTGCCAATACCAAAGGCAATCCTGACAATGCAAGGGTTGGGTTACCTGCTAAACCGTTCGCATTGGTTACGGCTATTCCTGAGCCTGATACAGCAATACTTCGATTGACAATCGTATTACTTGAAGTCTTGATAATAATGCCACTTGAGGCGTTTTCTAAGCTTGCAGAGACTGCATTTAATGCTACGGATAACTGCCCTTGAGCTCCACCATCAGTAACACCAATCCCTAATCCGCCTGCAATTCGACGGCTGTTTGCTAGAGTAGACTCTTGATTGATTGTTAAGAAAGTCTGTTGCTGTGTAGGACTGTTAGCTATAGCACCTACAGTTGTCTGTACTGTCTGTCCATTTTGTACAATAGGGACAAGTTCTGAACCTGTAATAGAGGAAGGGGCTTGAGGAAGTTGCGATATTCTAATGTTCATATATTTATGGAGATAATGAATCTAGGTTTCCGTTTAAATCATCTTCAGAAGTTTCAGGTGCAATTCCATATTCCCCTGCAGTAATAGGCGTTGAAGGATTCTGACTAATATTATTCACGATATTAGGGTCAGTTGTTATTGTATCTTGCTTTTCAGCAATATCCGCATCAGGTCTTGGAAAGCGCACAGAAATCTTCTCCGTTGGTCTTGCAGGTAATCGATATGGGTCACGCTCATCACTACAGCCTTGGTTACATACTCTTAATCCACGAATATTTCCGTCATCAGAAATATCAGAGTAAGCACGTTTCATCTTACAACGGTCACATATTGCAATATTTAAAACTGTATTGCCACGAGTATCTAACCACATCGACATGGTTTACCTCGTGTATGGAGAAATATTCGGAGCAAAATAAATCGGTGACTTATCTCTTTCTTCTTCTTCAGCAATTTTTAAGTATTTTTCTGCCTGTTGTTCACAGTACGCAATACGAGTTGGGTCAACCTGTGGGAGCTCCATAGCCATTTGGTGTGCCAACATATTCTGCACAGCTAAATACCACCTCTGTGGTATCTCTAATGAGCCTGATAACGCTCCTACATCTTGGATATACCTTGAGCACCACGCTACAATTTGTGGTGAATAAATATTAGGTGTGGGCCAGAGAGTCATGGTTGGCTGTGGAATAGTCCGATTCAACCAATACTGCAGTGGATAGTTGTTTAGGAAGTTCTTGTTCGGCAAATTCGTATAATCATCACGATTCATACGAGCCAATGGTATTTCTGTTGGATTTGAGCCAAAGATTACCTGATAAACGCCCATATTCGACCCTGACGCTTGTTTTACTCGCCAATAAGGGGCAGATGCGGATGGGTCAAGGTCGTTATAAATCCATGTTCCTGCTACCCAACTTGTCGTTGTTGGCGTTAAGACAGTCGTCCATGTACTGTTATCTTGAGAAGACTGTATAGAATAGTTTACAGTTCCTGTTATAGCAGGCAATATGCCTACTGTAGTCATGTAAATAGGGCTATTAGTGCCGTTATTAATGGCAATATACCCTGTATTAGTCGTTAATTGACATATGTTGGTATATATCCCATCAAAGGCATTTGCAACAGTTCCTGAGGATGCGTTTGCACCCTGCGTATTAATCGTTACAGTACGATAATTGGCGTTTAGAACGTCATTTGTACCTACAGGCAAAGTGTATTGATATTGGTCAGGATATAACCCAATAACATTCTTTTGGATAGCCCAATAGTTAATGCCAATATTCGTTAAATTGGACAGCACATAATAAAGGCTTTGCTTAGAAGCCATTACCTGTTCAGATGTTAACTCCTCAGCAAGCTTTCCTGCACGACGAGCTCCACTATCAATTAGATTCTGAACAGTTATTACTGTTGTGCTGACTGTGCCACTTGTGCTCATTCTTATCCCTTACCAATTCGGACACTTCCATCTTTTTAATGATGCCTTTGCTCTCGGAGCATCACCCTTTGCATTCTCTACAACGCCTGCCATTCTTGCACAAAAAGAATCTTTTCTTGCTCCACCTTGTGGCTGTGGGGCTTTTAAATTACTACCTGTCTCACGGTTGTACTTAGCACGACCTTTAGCAGTTAATCCTGCGCCTTCTTTTGTCGAAAGTTTTTCACCACGCCCAACAGCCAAAGAGACATTGCCACCATCTTTTTTCTTAGCTGTTTTAGCAGATTGTATAAAGTCTTGCTTAGTTGGAGCGTCTTTACTCCCAACCTTACGCATGCGCTCTCCACTACCTGCTTCAATTCTTTTACGCTTCGCATTGATATTGGCATACAAACCACCCTCTTTCATCTTTTTAGCTAAAAATAATTTATCAACCATCTCTAACCTCTGTGGTTTAGTTGTTGTGTTACTAACAATCTTTAAACGCTCTGATTTACTTTTTCCTTCTTCGTAGAAACCTGCCTTCTTCAAAGATTTAGCGACTCCACCATCATTGAATTTCTTTTTCTAATCAGCCTTGGCAAACTCTTTACCTACCGACGACGGTATACCAGTCTTCTTTTCAAACTTAGGGTTATGTGCTACAGCATCCATTAAGTTGTGCTGAGCTCTAGATTTACTTGGCATGGTTAACCGCAGAAAATTGTAACTGACGCGCTTGTTGGCAAT
>Ga0102829_1000250_pt1 | contig 17211 bp, 10 predicted proteins | sample ColrivemetaGS575_FD_84510 | JGI IMG/M metagenome (GOLD analysis project Ga0102829, IMG submission 84510) | Estuarine microbial communities from the Columbia River estuary - Freshwater metaG S.575 | ecosystem: Environmental > Aquatic > Marine > Intertidal zone > Estuary | place: USA: Columbia... | reverse complement strand
GTTAGATTTTTCTGTAACACTTTTAGTAAACTCAAAATTACCTTGCGTCAAACCCCCACCAGTAACAAGTTGGAACCCAACTAAATTATCGGAGAATGTACCCGCACCGGATGCTGTTTGTGGTGGACACGTAAATTTTTCTATAGCCATTATTGAATTATATTTGTAAAGTTTTTACTAAAATCAATATTATTTCCTCTGTCTTGTTTAACCTCATATAATAACTCGTTAAATTGGTCTCTAATTTCATATAAATTAGATTGTTTATATATGTTATTATTATTATCATACATAGTATAGATACCATCCTCGATTGATTTGGTTTGATTACCATATAAAGCAATTGCCAATGTTGAGAAATCGTGTTCTCCAATTTCAACATCTAATGTTATTGGATTAAAGAATGTGTTTGTTATAATAACATTTTGATTTGGTTGTCCAATATATGGTGTAGCATTTGGCTTGTTTGTTGGCGCCGAAGACGGAGATAATGTACAAAATAATAAATTAGAGTTATTATCAGTATATTTATATCTTATCGCCTTTTGAGATGAATTGGTTAAGTTTTGAATAACCGGTTCACAAAAGAATGATGATGTAATGATTCTAAAGAAATTAGGTACTTTTGTTCCATCAGAATTTAAATACTCAATTCTAAACCCAACTAATCCTTGACTAACAAATTTATTTCTATAATTTGGGTCCACTTGGTTTAAATCAAAAATTAACCCTTTAACATTAGGAAGTGCTGATAAAACACCACAATCTAATATCGTAGTTCTTATTTGAGCAGGTCTAATAAAAATAGTATAAATACCAATTTGGTTAAATTGTTCTGCCGGTAATTTTAAATTATATAAACCACCCAAAATTTCAATACCATTGTTTATCCCTGTCGTATCATTATTATAGTAAGGTTTTAAAATAGACAACGCATCCAACTTTGTTAATACAAAGTTATCTGTTTCATCTCTTGATGGTGTATAATTCAAAATTATCTCAACATCAGCCGGACTTACGTCTGCCGGTCTTATAGTTCCATATGTTCCTGTAGCCATATTATATTTTAGTATTTACATTAAAAAATTTATATCCGTACTTTTCAAGGTCACCCACGTTATCAACCTCACCTAATCGTTCAACTCTTTCAAGTACCGAGTTTTTTCCTCTTTCTATAAATATGTTGGATTGTACTTCTGCCTCGTCAATTATCCCTAATAATAATTCATTTTTTACGATTGGTTCACAAACCACCATATTAGAGGTTAAACCTGAAGATTTTGCAACAAAAATTGTTGTTCCATCAGACCAATCATAGTAATCAATATCATTAATTGTATAGGCGGTATATAAACCATTTAAACTTACCCCGGAATACTTTCCTATCATTCCCGTGTTTCCTGTTACCTGAATACCCGGTTTATATAACTTAGCCCCATATTGTTTTAAATCACTCAATGATGAGGTTGTATAACCTGTTATTATAAAAGGTATTGATTGACCCGTAAATGGGGGAACATTACCCGTATTAAATAACCATATATCATCGGTTGTCGCTCTACAACTAGAATCACCACTGAATATATAATCGTAAGAAAGTAGAGTATTAGACCAGTTACCACCCGCCGGTTTAAAATAAGCGGTACCTTTAGGGTTTGTTATTGTAGCACCCGTAAATGGAATATACACCGTTTTTTTAATAATATTTGTACCCCAAGGACTCATACCTGATAGAACAATATTATATGTTTTACCTGTTGTTACAGTAGGATAAGGATGCGATAAAGGTAATGATGATGTTACAGATTGGATAGAGGACCCATCACCCCAATCTATAGTATATGTTGAGAACTCCAAATACTTTTTAAACTCAGTGTCGGACGTATTATAAAAATAACACTGATTGGTATTGGGTCTACCTGAAAAAACAAAATTTAACATTGTATCTTGTTGTAACACCATACCGTCAAACACAGAATAATATCCAATATCTGTTACAGTTTCTGTTAATAATATTGGGATTGTTAAACCTGTTAGTAATGATGTACCTAATTTGTGAGTAACCTTTGAATAATTATTAATATTTGTCCCACCTGACAATACTTCCGTCATTGAGGAATATACATATGATGTTCCCGTTAAATTAATTTTAAAGGTCTCAGCAGGAATAACACAACATTTATTAACTATTCCGGTTCCCGTTATAGTTCCAGCATTATAGGTTACTTTAAAAATGTCTCCACTAATAAATTCAGGCGATATTTTAATATGATAATCTCTCTCTGTCATATTATGGATTTATATATTCGTACCATTTTATTGGAATCGAAGTTCCTCTTCTATTTGATGTTCCACTAATATTATCCCACACCTCATATGTTTTTTCCGTATAATTTAATCTAACCTCATAGTAAAAATAATCTTCAGGGTTAAATTTAAATTTATTACCAACCAACGAAGATTGGGGTCTATTCATCATTTTAACAAAAACACCTAATCTAGCATCAAAGAATTTTGCTGTCATATAAAATTTACTAATGTTTAAGAATTTTGTATTTCTTAACCAATATAAAAAGAACCCTTCTTTATCACCAACATAATCTAATTGGAATGATGGTGTTTTAATATTAATAGGTGATTTATATGAACTAGTCATAGCGGTAACAGTAAATCCTTGTTGAACAGGTAATATTACCGTAAAATAATTTGTTTGTGTAATAGCGTCAGTACTATCATAAAAATCCAATTTAAAAAAAGATTTGGTGAATGGTTTCACATAATAATATACTTCAATATTTGTAAAACCTTCAGGAATGTAACTAGTTACCCAATTACTTGCGGTGGAGGTTAAAACTTGTGTTGATGGATTTGCCGGAACACCCCCATTAATACCAAAAAAATGAAAATCATATTTAATATCAGTTTTAGTGTCACTACTATAAGGTGCGTGAGCAAATCTTAACACTTCAAAGTCACCGGGGAACCCAACAACCTCTTCAACCACATTTTGTTGATATTCTTCAACAGCATCGTCTTGCCCAAGAAAATCCCATTTAATTTCAATCGGTATATTGATATATTTGTCGTCGCCTTTTGGTAAGGTAAATTTATAACTGTTATTATTCACAATCGTCGTTTGTTGGTTGAGCCGCTCCGTAAAGAGTTGCATAATTATGTAAACTACTTTCTATATAATTAGTTCCTTCAGGTATTATTCTAAAAATAAAATTCCCATATGGATAATGTTTTCCATTTAAAAATGGGTGGTCAACACCATTTCCACTATTATCTTTAAATCCGTAACTATATAAATCTCTCCAAATAAGAGCATTGTAAGTTGTTGAGAAATAAGAATAATCCGGAACATCCGCCATATTATTAACACTCCCTGTTTCTATATAGTCAGAGTAATCTCTAAGTTTCATTTTATTATGTGGTTGATAATAATACCCTAATTGATTTTCTTTAGCGTCTGTTTTACTAATATCAAAAACAAAAGAATTGAAGGTAAATTTATGTGAAATGTCACTAATTATTCTCTCTTTTTGTTCATAATCATTCCATTCATAAATTCCACCATCAACAACATCACCCTCATTTAATGATAAAACATATTTAAAGTCAATAAGTTGACCACTTGGTTTTACACCTAATGGGTTTTGATAAGTCCCTAAAGGATATGGTTGATTATTCTCATTAACAAAATTAGATGATGTATTAGTTGATACCCACCAATCACTTGGAAATTTAAGTGGGGACAATGGTAAATTAAATTCATACCCTTGTTTTAAACTCGAATCACCCAATGTCAATCCAAAATAACCTTTCCATAATGTTGTAATATATAATTCAGTTATTGGTCTTTTTTGATTGTCTCTTAATGGACTAACATCAATATCTTTATTAAACGATAAACTATATGATTGCGCACCTTCTTTAATCGAAACTCTTTTATTATTATTTGGTGTGTAAGCAGGACTTTCAAATTTCTTTTTTGAACCAAATATATTCTGTTCAAACCCCGCATTAACCATTACCGCATCATTAACATTTGTTAATAGTTTATGTTGTAATACATAATATTTTGATGTAGTATCATTGGGGTTTTCATAATTAATTATTCTTTTAAATGTTCCATTATATCCTGAAATAAATTTTCCTGACGAATATCCAATATCATAAATGTTAAAAACATATTCATCTGTCCCGGGCATACCATCACCTAAAGCAAAAACTTGAAATGTATCATTTGTTGTTATCACTCCATTAACAACTATTTTAATTTTAGCAAACTCACTAACCGACAATCCGTGTTTAACCGGACATACAAATCTTATAACCTTATTTCCTTTAATAAATGTATCCGTTTTTTTAATCACAAATGGAATACCATCTGACACAACCCATTGTTTTCCTGTTGAACTCATCCCATCATAATACTGTAAAACTTTAGTGTATGAATTTTTATAAGGATAACTTACAAAAAAATTCCAATTGTATGTTGAAGCACTTCTTGACACAAAATTTATATGATTATTAGGTGGTTGAGTATAACCACTAACATTATAATCACTACGAACAAAATCAAACTCGTGATATTGGGGAAAACCTTGCCAAGCAATAGCTCCAGCACTTGCATTACATTGTTGTAATAATGACACATTTTCATTAATGTAATATAAATTATTCTCTAATGGGGGATAATTTGTTGACCCAGTATACGCATTTTCATATAATAATTGAAATTTACAAACAGGTCTAAAGGTTGTTGATTTTTGTCTTTCATCATCATATAGTTGAGCAAGATTAACATCAATACTTCTATCAAACTCTTGTAAATTTTTTGAATTTTGAACTAAAGGTGTTGGTATAGACAAATCAGTATCTGTCGATGTTTTGTATCGTAATGAGCCTAAAACAATTCTAATATCATCCATTTTAATTTACCACGTTATTTGTGTTTATCCATTTGGTTCTAAATCTATCATAAGCCGAAGCCCCACGTTTTAAACCAAAGTAAAAATGGAATGGAGCTCCTGTAGTAACTAACTGAGGGGCCACTGAGTTTTTACCCCAATCACCTGACGCAGCACTTAATTCAATATGAGGAACTGGTAAATTCACATTTTTAACCGCATATATATATCCTTTAAAATACTGTGTTGCATTAGTATTACGTGTTCTAAAATATCTTGAATTTGGATTAACCCTATCTAATGACTGATATTTGTGAGAAAATATCTCACCTCCATTATACTCAAAAACCCAATTATTTGATTGTATTCCAAATATATAAGGAGTATCGATAATTTCCCATTGAGATAATGGTACAACTTGTGAATACACAGGAAAATTATTAAACGTACAATTACCTACTGATGTCCCTGAAGGATTTATAATAGTTCTTTTTGGTGTAATATAATCTCTTATTTGAGTGTCAGATGAAAAGAAAATACCTAAAACATTATCACAATCAAAAAAGATTGGATTTTGTTGACCGGCAGGACTATCAGGATAATTTGCCGATAGAAATGGTGATACACCTAACTCAGAATTAATTGAAATTAATTGTGAGTAATCCGCATCAATTTGGAGACTAGTTCCCCCAACTCCGTTCCCACTTCGTTTATTAAAAAAATATGTTAAAATATTTAAAGACCCCATTAAGTTTTTTAATGCCGTACTATCAATAAATCGACTAACAATAAATAAGTTAAGTATATCATCAACAGTCCCATAAGACGATGTTTCTAATTTATTTACAACATATCCATCATAATCATCTGACATAACCAACTCTTGTATATAATCAGCTCTTGGTCCTAAATCCATTATAGTTGTTGGAAATCCCATATTAATATTTGAATCAATTTGTTTAAATTTATTTGTTGTTGTATTATAAGGTGTGGCTCTATAATAAAAGTTTTTTGTTTTACTGTAATATTGTATAGTTTCAGTACAATGATTTATTATTGGTTGATTTGGTGTTGCACTAGTCGGAGAAGAAAACGTAATTGAGTTTTTAAATGGAAATGCGTATAAAACACCGTTAATCCAATTATTATTAAATCTATGTGAAAAAACATTTCGACAAGCTCCAAGCATTACCATATTTCGAGCAATCCATTCAAACATTAATAACAAATCAAGAGGTAACGATAAAAATATTGTGGTTATAAATTTATAACATCCAAATTCAAAAATTGTTTTACCAAACGGAGATTCTTGGCAATCGTGTGGTAAAATTTGAATAGAACCATTTGATGTTCCTGGTACTCTTGCACAATCATAACAAGCTAAATTAACGGAACCATTACAAGTAAATGAATCAAATACTCTAGTAATACCTGATGACCCGGCAACATCCGCCAAAGTATAACCTAAATCACCTGAACTAGCACTTCCGGTAGAACCTTGACTACTACTAACCCCAATAATACCATCATCAGGAACTAAATACATTTGGAATTTATTATTTTTTTGTAAAACCATAGCATTACAACAATATTCTTCAACAGATGTTGATGTTGGTAATCTATCACTTCTCATCACAATTTGATTATTATTAGAACCTAATGTGAAGTTTAAAGTATTCCCTGTAGTATTATAAATTGGTGTATAATAAGTAGATGTAACCGCAAAATTAGCAGGATTAGGGTCTGAAGTATTAAATACATATCTTGGAGGATTATCAACATCCCCAATATTTACAGTTCCAGAATTTCCCATACTACCATTATTTAAATCTAAATTAGTATACATTATAGGACCCCCTTCAATTAATTCATACGGAAAATAACCTTGATTATTACCTGAATTTGGACTATATGTATTAGATGACTCTAAACGATTAATATTAAAATTATAAGGGGGACCAAAAAATCTTTGAAAAATACTCCAACTAAATCGATTAGTAGGACTAACATTTAATCCTCTACTAATATTTACCCTCGCCACAAAGTTATCAATATTCCCGTGAGTATTATTAATTGAACCACCACAATTAGGTGCAAAAGTATTAAAAGATTTACTATCCATACTTGAGTAATAACTAATTAAATTAGAACTAAACCCTGAGTATTTTGACACTAATACACCATTTGGATTTACCACCGGTTGCCCTTGAGTATATCCTGTAGTAGACCCAGTAATTTGTTGAACCTGTGGTTTATATGAAAATGAATTAAAATATAATTGTTGATTTGAATAAGAATCAGTTCCAACGTTACTATTATTTAAATTCGCCTTTAAATGACTAACATTTTTATAACTTCCTTGAATAGGGATATTCATCCGATAAAGACCTTTTACCTTTTTATTACTCTCATTCGCATATCCAAACAATTTACCTAAACCATACTCAATCGGTACTTTAGTTGTATAAGGGTCAACACCTCTATTTAATATTAAAACACAAACCTCTTTATGGTCTCTAACATAACTCATAGGTTTAGTTGTAAAATTATCAGCAATTAATACATCAGGAACACCAAAGACAGTCACCCCGTATTCTTGACCGAGTACTGTAGTATTATTAATATAACGATTGTTTAATGAATCAAAATTAGATGAAGGATTACATTGACCACTAAATTGACTATAAGTCATTCCTGTAATTACTTGGAAATACTCAACATCCGTTGGGAATTTATGATAATTATCAGTGGTAGTTGCGGTCATATTAACTTGATACAACTTAGATAAATTAGGTAACAAACCATTAGGATTAGCGTATGTAACAGTTACATTAGTTAACCCTGTTGTCGTAATACCGGTAATTGCATTGTTACCATAAATGTTTTCAACACCACCTGTCATATTAATATCTTTACTGATTGTTGGATTTTGAAAAGCAACTAATGAACCACTTATTAAACTTTGAACCACTGTTTTATCACAGATAATTACAATTGTATTGTCAGTATGAGTTTCTTGTAACTGCGGATTAAAATTGACTGAAATTCTATTTACTCCTCCACCAGGATTATTTACGTCCTCATTAAAATATTTAGCTTTAACATTAAATAAATTAATTCTATCGGGTAATGGTAAGCTAGTAGTATATACGTATCTATTAAGATTTGCTGCGGTATCAGCATTTGTGGTTATGGTTAAATAAGGTGCACCAATATTTACAGAAGCATATTGATTATCATACATTAACCCACCAAATTCTTGAGCATATACCTGTACACGTTCAGGGTAAAATCCGTAAGGATTATTAGGTCCTCTTGTAGGTAACACATAAGAACCAACATTAAATAATGGTAATATTCCGGGAGAAACAACTATAGACGCTACGAAAGTATCTGACTTTACTGACGGACAAGGTATTGCTTGATTAGTTGCTGCCAACGCAGCAGCACCTGACCCATCATCAGTCCCTTCATCACTAGTTTCCGATTTAGGGTCACACGAACATAAATCACAATCAGGATAAGTTAAAATTGGAACTTTTACACCACTTAAATCAATTTTATCTAATTGTTTTTTTAACCATCTAAAAAATACCGCTAATCCAAGATAAAATAACCCTAACAAAATGAAACCAACAATTAAACCTAACGCTGGATACGACGTTACGGATAAAACAAAAGCATTTGCTGCTTGATATACCGCCCAACCAATAAAAATCCAAATTACATATTCTCGAACTAACCAAATTACAAAAAATAAAATATGTAATAATATTATTAACGAAAAAAACACAGGTGTTAATATAATACTAAAAAACATAAAAATGATATACAAAATATCAAATCTGAAATTACCATCATTTGTTGGAAATCTATTGTTGCTACCTGCACAAGTTTCATCTAATATATTTTTAATACCAATATATCGTTCTGTACCACTACCGTTTCTTCTACCACTAATAAATTGTGATACAGTGTAAACTTTATTATATTGCATTAAATAAAATTTATCTTCACAATTAATAGCGTCTTGAACAATTTTTTGAGCTATAACATTATCGGATGTTGACCCTGTATAAGCATAATCATTCCAATCAACGCTAAAAGCATACGATTGTTGTACATTATTACCATTATACTCTTTAATATTTGGAACTAAAAAATACCCTCGTTTCACTGAATCACCTAAAGATGGTGATTGAGCCCACTTAATTTTAAATCTATACTTTCCCTTAGTTGGAATCCCAACTTCAGGGTCATTTGATAAAACTTGTTCTCCAAATTCATTGGTAACATAATAATCCAAATTCATTGGCACATCAATTAGCCAAGTACCATTTTCATCAATAACTTTACCACCATTTTCTAAACTAAAGTTTTCTAAAATTGGTCTACCATTGGAATCTTGTAAAATTGTTTGTCTAATCGCTAATATGTCTCCGGGACCAACCGTTAAGTTACATAAATGACCCGAATTACTAGTTGGTCGACAACTTGTTGATATTGCACTACTATTAGGTCCCGATATTATTGACCCCATAAAAACAGATGTTGGTCTAATATCAATATTTGCCTCACTACTTAAATCAAAATCAGTTCTTGTAATACCTAAATTACAAACCTCAGGTTGACCCCATAATGGTTCCACTTCAATAGATTTACTAAGATTAATAATTTGAGGTAATTCACGTAAATTATTTGACGACCTAAAATTAGTACCCGCAACTTGAGTTTCAGTTGCAATACCCATTCTAATTAAATCTTGAGGCGATAACGAAAACTCCCCAATATCAGATAAATCAACGTCCATAACAATAGTATGAGACCCTACAGGAACACCAAATATCATATAATCACCACTATCATTAGTAATAGCGTTATATTTGTAATATTTGTCGTAAACTTCAATTAAGATTGGGTCGGTTAAAACATCTTTTCTTGTGAAAAAAGTTCCTGTTGGAACGTGAGCACTATATGATTTAACATAAGGTAGTAAATTATATCTATACCCTTCATCGTTATTATCTAACAATGTTTTATAGGGGTATAATTCTGATATAACAGGGTCTTTTTGGTCTATACTATCAATAGGAATAAAAATAGAAACTTTAGCGTTTGGAAGACCAAAACCGTTGTTAACACTAACACGACCAACAATAACACCGTAATCGGAACATTGTCTTGTGTAGATATCACTTTGTAATATTTTTAAGGAGAGAATTTCTAAATGCTCGAATTCTTGTTCAATTAATACTTTTAAAGAAGTATCAACACCGACCTTCGTTCTTACTCTATATGACTTTGACATTTTTTATCTTTTTAAATAAATAGTTTATACACTATTTTTAAAAGATAATTCATAATTTTTAAAAATAAATTATGTTTAAAATTTATATTTTTTGGTAAAATTAACCGGATTAGAGTTATTTTTTAAATAATCGTTAATAATATTTGAAATATCATTTGGGATTTTATTATCAATACTTGTATGTGTTGTTTTAGGAATTTTTAAATTAATAATATTTGTAACTTTATTTTTTAAATCTCTACTAACCACCCCTCCAGCATTGGTGAAGAAATAAAAATTGTCAGCCCATTTTGTTGATGTAAAATTAATCACATTCTTAACATTTGACTTAACTCTATAATCAAAATTATTATGTAATTTATTAGCGTTATCTAAGAATATTACTAAATCAATTGAAGTATTATTAGTATTTAACTTATCTAAAACTTCCGTCAAACCATAACCACCAACACTATGACCAACTAATATTATTTTACCTTTGGGTTTAAATAATCTATAATAATAAACAGTTTCATATACATCTTCCGGAGTTAAAGTATAAGTATGAGTCCCAACATAAGTAATAACTTTAGTTGTTGAACTATTTAATTTGTTTTCAATTAATCCTAATCCATCAATATCTCGGGACTTTGTAAAATCAACTTGTGTTTTATTATAGTCAATTGCGTCAGTAAATGGGTTATTAGCCCCCTGAACCACTATTATTAAATTTTCGGTGTTTTGATTAAAATAGGAAACCTCATTATGCAACGTTTCCAATTTTCGTCTACCATAAAATAATTGGCATTCAATAATCATAAAAAGAGAAGAAATTAAAACTATAAAAACCTCAAATGATTTTAATTTATTTATTTTTTTAAAAAAATAAATAAAAATAACTAATCCAAAAATAAATCTAATATTTAAAATTAAACCATTAAATATTGATTGAGCCCACGTTCCATTGTTTCCTTTAATTATTTCAAGAAAATCATATAATACATCCATTTTCTAAAAATAAGTAATCAATATTAATCTATCAAGAGAAGTTAACAGTTTTTAAATTTTTAACTCTAATATTAATATCTTTATTAGGATATTTGATTTGATAGGTTTGATTTGGTTCCGCAAAAATAGTATCATCAATCAATTCTATCTGATGTGTTGTACTATTTAAATATCGTTGAGACGTTTGAGATGATGAATATTGACCACCGACTTGATTAAACACTTGGATATCAGATAATGATATAACCCCATTTTCACTTTGTATCAATCTTCTTAATTCAGACACATTAACATTTTCACCCATTTGTCTATTTAATGGGTCAAAATATTCAGAAACAATTGTAATAATTTGAGATATTACCGTCCCTTGATTTTGAGTATTATCTAAAACAACATCAATATTAAAACTTAAATCAATAACATTCGCACTTTGTATTGACACATAATCATTTATCATACGATAGTTTGATAAGTAATTTGCTACATTATTTTTTAACGTGTTTGAGATAACTTCAGTTAATCTACCTGTTTCATCATAGGACAACATTTGAACAATTATTTTATTATTGTTCTCTGTGATTGATACCTTTGCCGGAGCACCAAATTGAGATGGCATTGTTCGGATTAATGATTCATAATCATTAACGGTTACCGCTCTTTTTTGTGATGAGAAATTATACGAAACTAAATTTCTTACTTCCTCAGTTGTTGGAAAACTTGCCCCACCAATAGCTGCTGTCACATTTGTACATCTTAAAGAATTTACAACAGTTGTATTAACACTATCGGAAGGTCCATTAACAAAAAATGAAACCGTCCCTATTTGAGTTATAGCATTTACTCCAATATTACTACCAACACCACCACCAACTCTATATTGAATGAATAATGTAGTGTTCGGTTTTAAGGTACTACCCAACGCTAAGTTATTGGAATATTTGTATAAATTTAATTGGTATCCATCTCTCGCAAATTCTCTTAACTGCTCATCAGCGGATTGTGAACCACCACCAAAAGTTATTTTTAAAAACCCTTCAGGTGTAAATTCACTAATAAACTTAGTACTAGTTTGAATGTATTTACCAACTTTAATACCCGGAGAATCTGATACTTTTGTTGGGTCTTCAACAAATACTCTATCTTCCGCTAAAGCATCTACCTCATACCATCTATTATCTAACCCTAAGAACTCTTGAACTGACGGAATATTAGTATACTGAGTACTATCTTTCAATAAAACACTAGTAATTCCTAAAACATTTTTATCAGGTAAGAATAAATCATAAAAAGGTCTAACATCATTTGGTGTTATTACCTTTTTAAACACTTTTGTTGTTCCATTTACAACGGTTTCTCGTTTAGTAATGGTATAATTTAATAATTTATTATTTGAATCAAAATTAGGTATTTTTAATCTATTAGGGAACCCCTCACCATTAATTGGTGAAGAAAAATCAATATCATAAACTGTTTCAAATACTTGTCCCGCACCATTAACTTGTGAACCTCTTCTTAAAATTCCACAATATCTTAAATCTTCCTTATCTCCAAATGCCGGAACCGTAATTGAAAAATCAACTAAAGCAACTGATGGTCTCATCCCCGGAACTTTTAATCCATAAGTTTTTGCAATATTAAAAACTGACGACCTTTGCTGCGCATATTGAAGAACTGTTTCTTGTATACTTCTATCAATATTAAATTGTAAATTATCTGTCACCGCAGCATTTAAATCTAATAATACTGAAAAAACTGACGCATCATTAAAGTTTTGAATCGTGTCGGGATAATATGTTTTAGTAAAGTTAATTAACTCTGTTCTAATTGATTGGAAATCCCTTGTAGTGTAGGAAATTTTCTTATTTGCCATAATTTTATATATTAATAATTACAAAGTCACTACTATTAAACACATCATTGTTGATGGTATAATCAATCTTAACTTTTGCTGTATGTTCTTTATCCGACATATTCGGTACACGAAATATTCTTTCATCATTATCATTAATGTAACTACCTTTATCTTCATCACCATCAGAGGCGGCTTGAATATTAATATTAGTAATTGTTATCCCCGGTAGATATACCCCTGCGGATTCTCTTATTTCAGATTCTATTTCAGAAAATGTTGGACCATCTAATGGTTCAAAAATAAATTCATATAATCTTGTTCCAAAATCCGGCATATAATATCTACTACCTTTCTTAGATAATAAAAGGTGTATTAAATTAGACCTAATCTCTTGGTCATTATAATCTGATAAATCTAAATATTTCCCATCAAAAGAATCTCTAAAAGGAAAAGTTAAACCATATGTTGCTCCATCTGCCATAACTATAAATATAGTGTCGTAATTATTTTTTATAAATACCCCCAAAATAAAAAATCACGACTTAAGGTCGTGATTTATATTCTTATTAAGAACCACATCCGAAACACTCAAATTCCGTATCTGTGGGTTTTGAAGTTAGTTCAACTGTTGGTTTCTCAATTTGTTTTGGTTGACCTACTTTTGAAATGTCCACCGCCAAGTGTTTAGCTCCGGTTGATATCGCCTTTGTTCTAACATAATAACAAAGAGTTTTCAATCCTTTACCCCACGAATGGAAGTGTGATGATGAAATCTTTGATAATGTTGGGTTAGACATATAGATATTCATTGATTGTGATTGGTCAATGAAAGGTGCTCTGTCTGCCGCCATATCAATAAGTTCTCTTTGAGATATTTCCCAAATTGTTTTATATTTTAGAATTAAATGTTCAATTCTTTTAACTTTTTTATTGTAATTTTTGTCTTCGGTGTCTAAATAATTATTAAAATTAATGTTCAAAATAGAACCTTCATTCATTATAATTTCATTTTTCAAATCCTCACCCCAAAGACCTAACTTTTCAAAATCGTTAATTAAGTATTTGTTAACAATTAAAATTTCACCACCAACTACACGACGATTAAATAATGCCGAGTGAGCCGGTTCTGTCATTTCAAATGAACCTGTAATCTTAGCAGAAGACGCAACTGGCATCTGAGCCGTGAATAATGAGTTACAAACTCCGTGATTGGATACTTCTAACTTAAGTGAGTCCCAATCCCACATTCTTCCTAATCCTTCGTAATCTAATCCCCACATATCAAATTGGAATATACCTTTTGACATTGGAGAACCATTAAAGAAGTCATATGGTTTGTACTCCCCTGATTTACATAATTCCATACTCTCCGTGATTGCCGCGAAATAAATTGTTTCAAAAATATCTTTATTAAGTTTTTTTGAATCTTCAGATGTGAAGATATAATCCATTAGGAAAAATACGTCAGCAAGACCTTGAGTTCCAATGGCAATTGCTCTTTGTTCTAAACCACCTTTTCTACCTTGTTCAGTTGAGTAACTATTAATATCAACAACTTTGTTAAGTGCTCTAACAACCTTTCTAACTTCACTATAAAGTAATTTAAAATCAAACTCACCTTTAATGATAAAGTTTTTCAACACCATAGACGATAACGTACAGATTGCTGTAGTGTTCTCATCAGTATATTGGTAAATCTCATTACATAGGTTAGATTGTTTAATCACCCCAATGTTTTGATGATTTGTCTTTCTGTTAGCACTGTCTTTAGAACATAAATAAGGAACCCCTGTTTCAACTTGAGATTCAATAATTTTATTCCAAATTGTTTGAGCCGAAACTTTTTTACCTAAACCAAGTTCAACCGCTTTGTTGTAGTTTGATTCATACTCATCACCGTAAGCTTCCTGTAATGGTTTGATACCCGCCTTAATAATATCGTTAGGACAAAATAAATACCAATCATCGTTGTTCTTAACCGCATTCATAAAGTTATCCGGTAACCAAATTGAGGTGAATAAATCTTTAGCTCTCAATTCCTCAGCACCTGTATTCTTTTTGATTTCAAGTAAGTCAATAATGTCTTTATGCCAAGGTTCAATGTAGATAGCTGCACTACCCGGTCTTCTTCCTTGTTGATTAAAGAATCTTAATCCTTCATTAACAATCTTTAGGTATTTCAATAAACCACCTGCAAATCCTCCTGAGGAGTTTATACGACTTTCTTTACTACGAATGTTAGACATACATAATCCAATACCTGCAGCGTCAGATGAATAAGTTGAGATGTCGTTGAATGTTTGTAATAGACCTTCTCTTGAATCTCCATTATTGTATTTCAACACACAAGAAGCTAATTGAGGTGTTCTTGTCCCGGCATTAATCATAATTGGTGTCGCCGGAGAGATAAGTTGATTTGATAATGAATTATAGTATTCAACCGCCTCTTCAAATGACTTAGTCACCCATAAAGCCACTCTCATATACATATGTTGAGGTCTTTCAATTACTTTACCTTCCGGAGTTTTTAACAAATACATTTCTGATAACGATTTCCACGCAAAATAATCAAAATTATAATCATTCTCGTGATTAATTACAGAATCAATATTTTCAGGACCATATAGTTCAATAGTCTCCATTAACTTATCGTTAATAATACCATCAACGTGTAATGTGTGCATTGTGTTACAGAAACTATCATCAGTCTCTTTATGATATGCCGAAATAGCCACAGATGAGGCTAATCTTGAGTAATCGTGATGACTTCCGGTATATGCCGCTGCAATCTCATAAACTAATTTATCCAACTCTTTAGTTGTAATAACTCCCTCAGTTGGTACCGAAGTAATTACCTTGATGAATACCTCATCAGCGTTAACGTTCAACCCTTTAGCCGCTCTCTTTACTCTACTGTATATTTTTTGGGGGTTAAACGATACTTCGTCTCCCCCTCTTTTTTTTATCTTTAATGACATCATATTAAAAATCCTCTGTAAATGTTAATGACTCACCTAATTTTGCTTTCTGATACTCCATAGTTCTTGATTCAAAGAAGTTACCTTTTGTTTCAACAGCAATTTGTTCCATAAATTTGAATGGTTGTTCCACATTAAAGTGTTTCTTACAACCAAACTTAATTAGTAATCCGTCAGTTACAAATTCAAGATATTGTTTCATCAAGTTTGAGTTCATACCAATTAAAGACACTGGTAATGATTCTGTGATAAATTCTTTTTCAATTTCTAATGCAGATAGTAAGATTTCTTTAATTCTTTTTTCTGTTGGTTTGTTCTCAACGTGATTGTTAATCAAATGGATTGCAAAATCACAGTGTAAATTCTCATCTTTGAAGATAAGACTGTTAGCATTACATAATCCTTGCATAATTCCTCTTGATTTCATCCAAAATATTGAACAGAATGAACCTGAGAAGAAGATACCTTCAACCGCCGCAAATGCCACTAATCTTTCTTGAAAAGAAGCGTTCTCAATCCAATCAAGAGCCCATTTAGCTTTCTTTTGAACTGCCGGTAATCTATCAATTGCGTGAAAACATTCGTCTTTCTCTGTTTCATCAGATACGTAAGTATCAATCAATAATGAATACATTAACGAGTGAATGTTCTCCATCATAATTTGGAATCCGTAAAAGAACTTTGCTTCAGCATATTGAACCTCTTTTAAGAAATTCTCAGCCAAGTTTTCATTTACAATACCATCAGACGCTGCGAAGAACGCTAATATATTTTTAAGGAAATATCTTTCATTGTCAGATAGGTTTTCCCAATCTCTAATATCGTTAGATAAATCTACTTCTTCTGCCGTCCAAAAAGCCGCTTGATGTTGTTTGTAAAATTCCCATATATCATTATGTTCAATTGGGAAGATAACGAATCTGTCGTTATTTGGTTCTAATATTTTTTCTTTCATATTAATTATTTTGTGTTTGTTCTTTTTGTTTTCTTTTGTCTAACAAGTCTTTTATTCTTTGTCTGTTTCTTTCTTCAGTTTGTTCTTCTAATCCCAAGAATGTTACTGAACTCTCAGTGTCAATCTCCAACATACCATTATCAAACTTACAATTCTCAAATACAACCCCATCATCACCAATACGTGATTTAGTAATTGCAATCGTTGCTAGTTTC
>Ga0102829_1000247_pt1 | contig 17260 bp, 4 predicted proteins | sample ColrivemetaGS575_FD_84510 | JGI IMG/M metagenome (GOLD analysis project Ga0102829, IMG submission 84510) | Estuarine microbial communities from the Columbia River estuary - Freshwater metaG S.575 | ecosystem: Environmental > Aquatic > Marine > Intertidal zone > Estuary | place: USA: Columbia... | reverse complement strand
ATATACATTTGATCCATCAAGGTCATTAAAGTGATCAGATATAAATGATGTTGAACCCGTGCCTTGCCTCACAAAGGCTAACCCATCATTTTTACCATAAGCATAAAAAGTATAATTCGTGTCCCACGATCCTGACAAATAAGCATAAATTGCTTGTGGATATGTTGGATTTAAGGCCCAGGTGTCATCACTTTGCTGCTCATATAACCCAATGTCAGTTCCTGCCATAAGGTAAGAACTTGATGCTTGTGTACTAATAAAATAAACTTTATTAGCATTATCTAAAGCAGATTCTTTTACCCAATAAGAACCATTGTAAATCCAAATACCCTTATCTGTACCCAGCCTCATGTCAGTACCAGAGCTGTTAGCATTATTCATGATGTAAATAGATCTTGGAGAACTAGAAACATTTAAAGAGCTTGGTTCAAGTCCAACAAATAAATTAGAAGATGAGTTTCTGCTATCGGCTTCACTAAACGCAAAATCATAGAATAATGAATTCACAGGACCTCTATGAGATTTGTCAGCATATATTGGATCTGGTTCACCCGTAAAATTTGTAAATAAATTATTATAATTTGAATTTGCAGTAATGCTTAATTGTAAGAGATTAGAGCCTGCTATAGAATTCAAATGGTATGGCTGATTGCTTTGAATTAAACTTATTTTATCTTCTATACCTGGGACATTCTGCAATGTAGCTTCGTAAACAGCTGTTGTAGTAATCGGAAGAGTGGTTGAACTCGACCTTGGTCTTAATAAAGTAATTATTCTTGAGCCAAATGCATCAGGTTCAACTTTGACCTGTAAAAATTCAGAAACATTTAAATTTGAATTTCTAAATTCTAAGAAATTTGCAGTAAATGGAACCTGCAATGGGTCAGAAACTGTTACGCCTGTACCAGCAGGAGCGCTTCCGCCCAGCGGAAATGCCAAAACTGTCAAAGGTGCATCTCCTGAAACAAGGGAGTTTATCTGCTCTGCGTGTGGAGTGTCACCTACATTTGAAATAAAAGCATTTAATTTAATGATTGTTAGCTTGACTACATCATCAGCCGTAAGCGAACTTGCGAAAGTAATACGGCCTTCTGTAGGATACAGTGAATAAATTTTATTTGCAGGTTCGTCGTTGATATAAACAATTACATCTGCGTCACTATACCAACTGCTGGTGTAATAATTTAAATAGTCACTCTCAAGAATAAAACTTTGTCCAAGAGTTTGATCACTCGAAAATTTTACAGATTGATAGTATGTATTTAACGTGTAATCTCCAGAAGAAACTAAACCTTCTAAAGTTGTTCTATCTGAAGATATGGCTAAGCGATCTTCATAATATACAGTTGCTGTCGGGGAGGTATTAAATAAATTTACAGGCCTATTCCAAATAGCATGTGATAATCTATACCCATTATTAATTATATAAATATCTGTATCTATTGTATTATAGGTATTTGTGCTTGTTCTTGCAGATGTAATATCTATTGTATATGAGGTAATACCATCAACAATGCTTGTGTTGACATCTATCGTAAGAATTTCTTTATATTCTCCTGATATAACCTCAACTGTAGTATACCCAACAAGAAGATTTGGCTCAGTAACAAACAGCTGAGTATCTGCAGGAGCCAATTCTGTAGTAAGTATCAAAATTATAAGATTGTCTGGAGCTGCAGAAAGATATATACCTTCTTTTGTGCCTGCTATTAAAGATCTTGTTGCATGATGGTAGACTGTATTGATATTCCCTTGATTGTTTTGATCCCAATTTGATTTTACTACAATTGTTGGAGACCAAGAATACTCACCAGAAACTTTAGAATCTGTCAAGATCCAAGGGGAATTTGTGCTCACAACTGCATATTGGTTGGATCCAATTCTTTCTACAGCATCTTTGAAAGGGTAAGTGCTCGAGCCTAATAAAATTGGATTAACCCAAAACTCATAAAAACTTATAGGATCCGTGCCATAGGTCAAAGAACTACTAGAATCACTATCTGTATATGATATTGTAAAAATAGATCTTACCCAAGATTCTCCACCCAAAACTTCAACCCATGATGTTGAAGTCATAGATGCATACCTGGTAAGAACCCAGTTTGTTGAACCATTGCCTACTGTAGTGACAGTGTATATGCCATTTTGTGATTGATTAGTTTGGTTTTTAATCAATACTCTATTATTTACACTTAATTCAACATTGTCTATTTTAAGCGCAGCTTGAGCAGCGCTGTTTGTTAATGTTGCACCAACGCCAAGTGTGCCATTGTTATAAACTGCAGATAAATTTGTAGTTGTGGCTACATTAACTGTAATTCTGGCTGCATAGCTAGCAGAACTCCAGCCCTGTAATGGGTGATACCAATATTTAAGATATGTATTTTGATCTGGTTGTTCTTCAAACAATCTAGCTGTGTGTGATATATAAACTTTTGTATCTGTAAACCAAAGTAAATCATTTGGTGAATTTTGTCTTATCCATAAAAAGCCCTTTGGAATTTCAGCTGAGATTATTCTGGAAGAAGAGTATGCGCCTGTGTCTAGTGCTGTAGAAAATCCCTTATCTGAGCCAATATAAATAGTTCTGTCGTAATTTTCAGTAGTTACACCATTTTGAACTTGCAAATTTTGAGTTACAATTTCAGCTATGGCATATATTTCTTTAGGGCCTGCTACAGACTCCCAGACACTTGTCCATGTAAATTCTGTACCACGGTATGCAAACGCAGTATATAATCCATTTGTAGTGCCAAGATAAATGGTCGTTGAATATTTATAATCTACTGCTCCATTGTTGTCAAAAGACTCTTTATTTGTAGAAACAAGAATCGCTGTTGCGAATGCTGGCGTTGAGACACTGCCGCTGAATTCTATAGGCAGCGTAAATTTTTGCCAAGTACTCCCCTGATCCTCTGTGAAGAATACTTTACCTTGGGCTGTGAGAACATATGTAACATTTGAAGGTTGACTATTAGTCCCTTCGCTAGATCTCAACAAATCATCAGAAAAATCAATCATTTCTCCATTGTCTTGATTCCATGTTGATAAACTTACTAGCAATGGATTGTTAGAGGTCATTAAGCCTCTTTTTGTTTGATATAAAGCAGTATTTAATATAGAAGACTTCGCGATATTAAAAACCTCTGTAGTGTACTGTAAATCCTGATTGGTTAATTCTGGGTAAAATGTTTGATGGTCACCTGCAGATAATAATTTTTTATATGGTTGCAAGAGGGCAGGCTCTAAATATCTTGCTTGCCCTACATGATCTAAAGGCGCTATCCTTCTGGGATCAATAATTCCTTTTGTAAAAGTACCGGCACTTACATCTTTTAATCTAGTGCCAGACAATATGCCAGTTATTTCTCTGCCAATTTTTTCTAATAGTATTCTTAAACTTGACAAGGTATAAGGAGAGCTCAATGCTGGACTAAAAGAAATCGTACCCTCGCCAGAATTTATAGCATACAAGCTAGAAGAAACAACTACATCATCAAGGTAAACTACTGGATCCAAATACAACCCTGTGTCCCATCTGAATGTATTTTGTTGACCTGAAGAATTAGTACTGCCATCTGTCAATGCTATTTTTGCAGCAGTTATAACAGCAGTGTTTTTGGCATACAAGTTAACCTGGGGAGATAAAGGCAAAATTATTTGTAAAAAAGCAGTTGTTGTTAGGGAATTTTTAAGATAAATTTTTCCAACTGCTGGGTCTAAGTAATAAGCAGTAGTTGGCAATATAGCATTATTTAATCGTACTTCTGGAAATCCGTAATTCGCGGCAGCCCAGTTCGAAACTCTAACATCAATACCGTTTACTGTTTCGTAAGTCAAGAAAACAGTAGAGCCAATAGGACCTTTTGCTATAAGAGTTCTATTTGTAGATAAATTAATTTTACTTGGATGATTATTTCCTCCCAAGTGTATGTGCTTATAAAAACCCCGCCTAAGAGCGGCTTCAAAAGCTCCTGCTAAATTCTTTAATTGATTTCTTCTGTCATCATATTCAACAAGATCAACATAAGCGCTTGTGCCGGAAGGCTGGGAATAAACTCCAACTTGCACTGATGCCAAATAAGTTGCAGTGTGATATAAATTATAATTATAATCTGGGTCTAAGGGACTTATTATAGTGGCCTTGCCCTCAGTAGCTAAACATGGACTGTTAGATGCCCAGATATAATATACATTGCTTTCATAATATCTAAAATAAACAGGCTCTTCTGTGTATGCCCTATAAGGACCAACTATGCCGTTACCAATTGTGACTCTTACGCATTGTTCAAATGTATTTTGAAAAATTATGTGTCCAGATTCGGCTCCTGTTAAATTTAAATTTAAATTCCAAATTGTTTTTTGATTTTCAGTACCTGACTCAACCCAAAAACACCTATAGGCCTCAAACGCATCTATAAATTCCTGATTAGTATTGAATGAAGCGTGTCGAGACCATGAGCTGTTGCTAACTACATAAATTCCATTGTCATCTTTTGTTGTTTGATTTTTTACTAAAACAATGTCTCCGACCGATAATAAGACTCCATCAATTGTTAAAAGACCACTAAATGACCCAATATTTACAGTTGTTGCTGCAGCACATATCAATACTGGTTGCATATTCATAAATACAATTCTGCGGCCCAGATAAGAATCTGGATCGTCATTGTATGCATCAATTAAGGCAATTTGATTTAGTCTGATAGTGTTGTTCAAATCAGAAGAGTATGAAATGTCAGAAGATAGCTTTGTAACTTCCCAACCTTCAATAATTCCAGGGCCAACAAACCCATATAGACCACCGAAAGAGTTATCAGTGGTCATCATATTTCTCTCATCAAATACTGGGTAAACTATGTCGCCCTGAGTAAGAGTGTAATATTGGTATATTGGTGTTATTTTTCCCATAAGTTATTAATATAATTTTACAAAACCATCAATGGTTTTAAAAGGTCTGTCTCTTCTAGAAACTGTTCCGCCGTTTGTATTGCTTTCTGCGGATGTGTTGAATTCAATAGTTTTAACACTATCAGAATCAATTGAAGACACAATTCCAATATGATCAGGCAATACATCGACATCAAATTGAAACAATACTAGATATCCAGGTTTTACAAGTTTTCTATTAGCAGAGCTATTTATCAAATATTTATCTTGATTTATGGCTGTTTCTTTAATTTCTCTAACGCGAGGAGATGGTCTAAAAAACCTGTTTTTAATTACAAGCAACACAGATTTAAATACAGAAATTGCATTTTTTTGATTATATTTAATTCCTGACAAATCACAAAAAGTTTTAGCTGCAGCAAAGCTTATACCAGCAGCACAAAATGGCATCCAAGCTTTACCATCCTTGGTTCCAAGGCCAAACAGTCTTAAAAATCTTGCAACTTGCTCTATATTATTTGACCTCGAAATACCTAAATATTCTGAGCTTGTTTTTAATAGCTCCAATGCAAATTCTTGATTACTGAAAGTTGACAATAAAGAGAAATCTAATTCTTTTAATTCGCCTTCCTCAACAAGCTTTTCTAAATCTACAATTGGTACATCGTTGTCTTTGATTTGTTCTTCCATTATGTTGCTCCTTAGGTTATAGTAAGGTTTGTAGAAACTGCTCCACCATTAAGGGTTGCAGTTATTGTTGCGATTGTAAGTTCAGTAACCGAAGTTGTTGTAACTGTAAATGTCACTCTAGAGTTACCAGTTGTAATGGTAACTGATGCCGGGACTGATGCGTGTACGTTATCTGATGAAAGCGTAATTACAGTACCGCCTGTCGGGGCTGGGCCAACTATAGTAACGGCACATGTTGTCGGAGAACCACCAGCCACAGATGTGGATGTCAATAACAACCCAGATAAACTCTCTGGCCTCATCCAATAAAGGTCATCGGTAGATGTTTCTAACTGAACCGCTATATCGTCAATCACAGCTGGATCGGCGTCTACAGAAACCAACAATGCAGCAAATCTAATGTATTGAGATGGAGTATCCAATGTAAACACAGAGTTAGGAGTCAAGCTGCTATAGTTAGACAATTGGAATGCTTTATTTTCATCAGGATCTGTAGTATACTTAAATTCAATAATACCACCATTTTCCATGCCATTATAAGTCAATAATCCTCTTCTAATTAGAGGAGCTGGCGTAGAGTCCAACTGGCTTGTGGTGTCAAATAATTTGGTATAGAAAAATGTAGCTTCTGACGCAAAGTAATAAATACTTACTGAATCTATATATGGAGTGACTGCTTCTGTTGCAGTTGTCAATACAGCCTTATACTGAATCCACTGTCCGCCAAATGCTGATAAAGAATATGTATTTGTAATTGTACCACTCGCATCTCCATCAATTGTAGAATATGTGAATGGAATTCCCCAATCTTTTTCTAATAATTCAGTTCTTGTATTCGCTGTTCTAATATAAATGTCAACCTTGACACCAGCTTCAAGTCCTGGTCCGCCGCTTGCGCCCGATGGATAGTTTGCCACCGTTGTGACTTCATCCCATCTTGTCAATGTAGCAACATAAAAAGGCTCAGATTCATAAATGCCTGTTTGTCTGGTCTTCCTAGTAGGAGCAAATAATGCTGACGTTGGTGTATTTGTAGAAGTATATGTAACAACTGACGAGCCAGATGGAGTAACTCCAGGCGTAATTTGATATATCTTACCTACAGGTTCTTGAGAAGAATTACCAACTGCAGCAGTTCCATAAATAATATTATCGATTACAGAAGTATTTGAAATATTATTTGCATTATTTTTGAATCTAACATATGCTTTTCTGTTATTTGTTTTTAAAGATGAAGAATCCGCGCTGTAGATATTTCCATTTACGGCTATACCATATGCGCTAGAGCCCCAATAAACCATTTCTCTTATATTGGTTGAAGTTGGCGGATTAACATATTTAAATGCATCAAGCCCAGTTACATAAGCTGTTACACCATTTGTTGTGTGAGATGATATAGTCCAAAAGATATCATTGTCTGGGCTATTTGTAAAATCATAATATCTATCTGCTTGCTGGTCATAAATTCTAGATGTGGTGCTTACAGTGCCATCGTTATTAAACGAAATAGCATAAATAGCACCGGATGAATCACCGGCCCAAATCTGATTCTTTCCACTATTGTATTCTATGCTGTCAATTCTGTCTTCTAGTGAATCTAGGGTTTGACTCCAAGTGTTTCCATCGGTATTATAAACTTGTCCCTTTAATTGGCCGCCAAGTCCTGCAAATAAATACTTGGAAGACTTGCCAAATGACAGCACACTTGATTGTGTGAATGTTCTAGACAGAGCTAAGGCGCTTGTTGAAGCATTGTAGGAGTAAACTTTACCATCTGGAAAACTCGCCCCGCTTATTCCCGTGCCTATCCAAAGCTTATTGGCAAAACTTGAAAGTGCTTTAACTGGTGAAAGCCCAACCACTGCATCTGTAAATGTTGTTCCTGTTGTTGTTCTGATGACTTTACCAGATTCCAGAGCTGCATATAATTTATTATCATGAACAATAAAGCCATTAACCAAGGAGGCTACAGTATATATAGTTGTACCCACTCCAGAAGAATTTACATTATAAATATATGATGTATTTCCTATTGCAGAAGACGCTGCAATAAGTGAATTTTTAAAATAAGCAATTTTTGAGCCAGAAGTTCCCAGTCCTGCAAAGCTAGACCAAACACTTGAAGTATTAACCATATCCCAAGAATATTCTGCAATTCCATCAGTAAATTTAATCCAACCATCACCTATATTAACACCTGCAGGAAAAGTATCAGCAAAAGTCTCAGCATCACTAAAATCAGGATAATGTGAAATCTGTAATGCTTTTACACCAACTACGGTGTCTTTTCCAGCAACTGTGATAGTGCCAGTGTTATCTTGGTAATAATAATCACCACGATATCTTAACCTTATTGCATACAGCCTCAATGAATTGGAGGTAAATACATACCTAAAATATTCTTGAGTTCTAGAGCTCGCATACATATACAAAAGCTCTTGCCATCCATCGGATGGGCTTGACTTTACTTCAACTACAAAGTTCTTTGGAATCGTAGCTGTTACACAAAATTCTATAGATTTTACTATCGGATATAGGCCAGAAACTTTTGTTAAATAATTTACAACTGAATAGCCATTGCCATCACCAAAAGAGTCTGTCTGGTCTGGTGCTGCAGAACCTCCAAAAGTGGTAGCTGTTCTAATTGTATTATCTAAAATATCTTGAATGAAATAAGCTCCAGATAAAATATTATCAGAAGTTTCAGTATTGTTATTAGTGGCATATGAGCCAAAATAATGTACTTGCATTCCACCAGATGCTGCATTATAATTCAGAACTGTTTGGCCATAAATGTTTCCAGTCACCCCGACTGAAGTACCTGTTCCTCCGCCAGTAGTTCCAATGCCTCCACCTGTCACACCTGTGCCAGAATCATATATTACTAATCCTGCAGCACTTCCGCTTCGTCTCTCAAATAAATCGCCTGATGGTACCGAGTTTGTATATCCCCCAATTGTCCAATCTAAAGGATCAAAATAATTTACAGGAAAATCGGTAGAGTCAAAAGTTACAGGTATATCTTTAAAGGTTGAAAGCCCTACGCCACTGTTGTTTCTTACATTCCCACCAATATATGACAATGTAATATTTGTTGTGCCATATCCTGTAGAAAGATTATGAATTAAAGGCTCAGGTAAATTAATTATATATGTTGTATTGCTTGCTGAGTCTCTAGCCCCAAACGTGACGGGTATAGGGACATTGTTCACTTTTACATAAAAATTCGACGCACCGATTGCAGGCAACATCGGCGTAGATGCGGTAGTAAAAGTGGCAGCAATAGACAAGCCATCTGCTGAAAGTTCAGCGGAGCTTAATTCTGGATCAGAAGACAATGCAGAAACCACAGTTTCTTCAGAGAAACTGTGGACTTCATTTAGATTGTTTGAAAAATCTGGCAGTTGATCAAATGATATTTCGATTGGTTTATCGAGATTGCTGTCAGAATTTACTTTATTATCTTGAATATCTTTTTTATTATTGTTAGGATTAGGGGAATTATTTTTTCTCGAGTCCATGTTACTATCTATTTTACAGCTTAGAAGGCTAAAGCCCTATTATGACGGTACTGTTTTTTGATTATTAATAATTCCCCTTTGTCCTGCTACAATTAAGTTTTCTTTGAATGATGTTACTGCAAGCGGTCTAACTATTCCACTACCCCCAGTAAATCTAGAAGTCTGCGGGTCTTCATACTTCCAAACTTGCTGTTGTGGATAGTACGACCAGGCCTTAAATGCATGGTCATCTGGGTTGTCTGCCAGTCTCTTGGTATAATACCCATCAGTAAGAGCCCACACAGATCCCTGATGTTCAGCAAATTTTCGAACACCACCAGTTGAATTAAATCTATAACTTACATAAAAATCTTTAATGTCTCTTACGACTGGTGGGACAACAGCACCAATATAGTACCGAAGCCTACTATAAGACCATGTACTTGCAGCTTCATTTTGTACTGTCTTACCAAATCTCAATTGATAAGTTGAAGAAGCCAGCGAAAGGAAATTATCTTCAAAGATAATTGGATTTTCATATTTTCCAACCCAAACTTTGATTGAAGTTCCATCAACCCCAACTCTTACAGGGGTAAAATCTCTCGTAATTTGATGATTTCCTGACTCTGTGACAATAGCTATATAGTCGATATAAATATTTGGCCTTGATGAGCTATCTGGTATGTCTTCGAATTTTAAATAAACACTTCGAATTTCACCTTTCCAGCTTGGCTTCAGAATATATGTTTTAAATTCAGAAGAATATGTCAAAGGTTGCTCAAACCATTCGTAGTCCGTAAATTCTGTTACATCTGGACTGTTACTCCAGGTAAATAGCATTTTTGCATTAGGAGCAAAATATGTTAATGCAGGGTCTACTCTTATTTTTATCAAAACCAAGGAATGTGTATCTACCATTATTGAAGTTAAATTTTTAGCCCCAATTAACGGAGATCCTGTATTTGTCGGATCAATCACAAGATGGTTTGAAACCTGAGTTGTAGTCCCTATTGTTTCAGACTCTGATCCTGTAGTAAGACCACAGAACTGAATATTGGTCCATCCCTGAATAGTTACCGCTGATGCTCCAGTACCGGATCCTGGATTTAATGAATTAGAATCTTCTAAAGAATCTGTCGAAAAATTCCAAAGTTTTTGTATGCCTTTGTCTGGATATGTTTGTGAAACAAGCTCAAATGGAGTTACAATATCAGATAAATCAACTAAATTTTTAGTTGTAGATTTGCTTCCACTTGTCACCTTTATTGCAGAGCTTGTAAGCTGTATGTCTAGATAATATCTTCCGTCGTTAATTTCAAAGCCCTGTGAACCCAGGCCAGACACATGCTTCATTTCAAATTCCACAGTGTAAACTGTTTCATTTACAATTGCTTGTTCCCAGTCAGAACCAGTTTCACTTGTAAAATTTTGGTTCTGAGCGCTTGAGCCAACTATATTCATGCCATATTTAAAACCAAATTCTGAATTTGGGTCCTCTATTGCAGTAGCAGAAACTACTGATTGTCCTCTGGTATCTGTTCTTCCATTGTTATAAAATTGCCATGGAGAATGATCTTGAACATATTGAATATCAAAATTTTGGGTACTCCAAGCATCATTGTGAGCAAAACTTGAAACAAACTCACCATTATTTGATGGAATTTCTCTGAGATGCTCTGAATAACTATAAATTTCAGGCCGGTCTGCAATAGCAACTAAAACTTGATTAGAAACTGATATCATATCATTAACAGGCAATAGAATTGGTTCAAACTCATTTACGTCACTTGTCTTCAGGACGTGTGCGTTCATAGATTCAGTTTCGGTAGTTAAATTTGTTTTATTTAATCTTCTGCCATACTTAAAAATCTTGCCTTGTCTTGTGCCAAAGAATATATAATCATATGCACTAGTTGCACTAGATATATCATAAGATAAACCATGCAATGTATCTGGAGAGCCAGATGTTGCTATTGAAGCCCAAGAATCCTCCAGGCCATCTACTGGAGCTCTAAACAAGAAGCTTTCAATAGAAGTCCCAACATAGATATATTCTTTACTTTCATGTTGGAACTGGTGCTTAATTAAACACGAAATAGGAAGCTCTGTTCCAGCGTCATTAGACGCTGTGAATATTGGCCCCACTATATTGACGCCATCAAAAGACCAAAGATTCCCAGAACCACCGCCTAGAAGAATTTCGTTGTCGGTAGAAACTATTGAAAGTATAACTCTCTCGTTGGTAATATCTACATCACCAATTTTTTCTACAGAATTTCTATCCCATCTCCAAACCTGTGCAATTGTCCTTTCAACAGAGCAAACAAAAACAGGACTTGCTGGCAGTGGGTCTATAAAAACAATGTAACCTTTAGAACTATCAACATAAAATCTATTAGAGCCAGCTACTGTTGAATTTGCAACCTGGTACCAGGTTGTGCTATTAACTGTTAACGTGATATTGTCTGTATTGCTAAAGTTAATTCTAGCCAAATAAGTGGCTGTGTCATTTGACGTTCCATAATAGGCTGTACTACTTGGGAAAGAAGAATCTCTGCTGTCAACAAGTGAAACGTCACTGTAGCTTTCAGTTTTTATGGCAGTCATGAAAACTTTTTCTTCTGTGTCTCCTGGGGCTGTCCATGTAATTGCATTATTAATTAATACATTTCTTGGAAAAGTTTCAGCACCTACAGTGTAAGTAGCTGGCAGAATATTATCCCAGGCACCTGTGGGCTGTGACATATTATTTCCATAGTCTCTGACTTGAATTTCAATTCTTTTTACTCCACTAAACTGAGAAGTTGAGCCAGTGCCGACTATAGATCTTGTAAAAACGTCACTAAATTGTTGAAAATTTGACCAAGCACTTGTGCCTTCACCATTTATTAATCTAAATCTCATATCTTTAACAGATGTAATGAGATCTGAAGATGTAATTTTTAAATTAACAGTTGAAGTATTGGTAAAATCAATTGATGAGCCTGCATTATCAACTATTTCTATTCCTGCAGTTGGAGATGTTGTATCCACAATTGCCAAAAGCTGGGCATTAACAGTCACAGGATATGATTCACTTATATTGCCAACTTTATCAACAACTTGAACCCAAACTTTTCTAGGGCCATCTGTTCCTAGGTTTTGAGATGAATCTACATCTGTTGTAAATTCATCAGCGACACCATAAAAATCTTGATACCATGAGCCATAATGATAAATGGTATAAGAAACTGCCCCGCCAATTTCGAATGCGCTCCATTGTTGCCAATCAGAATATATTACTCTGCCAAAGTCAGATTCTCTTCCAACTCTAAAAGCTAAAATGCCAGATTGAGAATCTTCAGCTTCAATGCCAAGCATTGTAGTTCTTACGCCTGGTTTTAACTGGAGGTTAATTTTTGGTTTTCCTGTTGTCAAATATTGTGGAGCACTTAAATCTACAGTTACTCCATCTGACAATCCTGATGGCTCAGAAGACACCAACGCATGACTTTCGGCACATACCCTTGTGTGAATTAAAGCAGTGTCCCAGACATTATCATGGCGCTCTCTGTAGGCATGAAATAATTTAAACCACAATGAAGGAACAGCCCTCCAAGCAGATGTTTCTACTCCATTTGTTACATTTTCCAACAATGTGTTTGATGCATCTTTGTATACATAAGCTGAAAATGAATTTGAATATTTTGCTCTTGCAAGATTTAATCCATAGGGCAGCTTAACAACAATCCAATAATTATTTCCAGTTGATAAACTCTCAGCAGTTTCATTACCCAATACGAATTGTAATAAATTATTATTAGGTATTTTGAAACCAGGAGAAGCATAAGGGGGCAACTCTTGGCCAGAATCATATAAACTTTCTGTGTGTGGAGTTATCCAGTCTGCAAAAATTGGTGTATCTATTACCCCTGCATCGTCTGTGTATATTTGAATAGACGGGAATATTGGAAGAGTATCTTCAATGAGATCTGTATTAGAATTGGTTACCATTAACTCAATCAACTGTGGATAAACAGCCAGGTCATAAACTCTTGTTGTTGGTGTAAATTTATGAATGAAATATGAATAACCTACAGTGTTCCAAGATTCGTATACAAAATCTCTAAATTCTGTATTTCCAGCCAGCATTTGCTGCCCAAGAAGTGGCTTCAAATATGCTGCTCCAGCACTTGCTTTAACGAGGTGCCTTTGGTTGACTAAATCTAATTCAGATGAATTTACTTTTTTAGGCAAGCCATAAATTTGAACATTCCTTAAATACGCTTCGCCATATTTTGCAGTTGGTTCTAACACATTAATAGAAGCTGACGAATGACCAAGCCTAAATTCATAATCTACTTGTGATCTAACTCCAAATGAAACATACCAACCCATACCCATTCTAGAAGAAGGCAATGGCATTTCAAGTCTAGATGTGCCTACTAAATCTGTGCCTCTTTTGATAATGATTCTAGTCCCATCGCCTATGCCATCTGGACTTTCATCACTAATTATTATTTTCCAAGATTCTCCATTAATATCAGCATCATCATAGCTATAAGGTAAATAAATTTTATTAGTTAATGTATTATCAATTTTTCGTTGAGTTATTGTGATATAAGAACTTTCTCTGTCAAAAGCGACCATCAAAGTCGGCTTGTTTATAAGTTCATCAGTATCTGAATTTAAACCGTCGCATCTGACGCCCATAGGTCTGTCATTATAAGGATCAAATGGACCAGGAGCTGGTGTAAGTACTGGATTTGGACTTACGCAAACATAAAATTCACCATGCACTGGTAAAAAATCAAAATTAATTAAACATCTATCAGAAAATGTTGGCATGTAGGCAAAAACTTCTGCGATTGCCCTTCCACTTGCCGGTACAGCAGTTAAAAAATGATAACCATCAGAAACATCTACATCAGATGTTTCGGTGTTGTTTTCTTCAATCTCTTCCCAAACACCATTGGTTATAGCCGTTTGCCAACCTAATACCGAAGTATTTGTAGTAGGCAAAGAATCAAATTGTATATCATCATTATTGCAATCGCCAGAATCTACATCAAGCAATATTCTACCGCTGCCAAATGCTATTTCACCAACAGAATATGAAACCGTTCCTGAAATAGCCTCTACGATTACATTCGCGCCTATATTTCCAGCATATCCTCTGGTTGCCAATACTGCAGAGCCTAGCAAATATGATTTAGTTTTATCTGATTCTGGTGTTAAATATGCTCTAACAACTCTTCTTTCATCAAATACATTGGAAGTAATTATATCACCAGGTCTTACAAAGTCTGAAGAATACAATTCTATAATGGCACCCTGTTTCAAATGATTTACAATTGACTTGGGTAAAGCAGTAGTTTGTATTTGATATGCTGGTCCTGAAATTATTCCAATCACATTATTGTATCTTCTGTACAACTTTGCCCTTGGATATGTTCCTAAATTGCCATTTGCGAATTCTATTCTAATTTCAAGCTCATCTGATGTCCCGGAGTTGATAGCTTGAGTATGGCCAGTTGTATGAATCCTTAGAGAAACAGCAAAAGAATATGACTGATTATCATTAGCGCTTATTGAAACTTTTGACTGAGCGAATAAATCAGGTGAATAAGTACCTGGAGCTATCGTGCTTGTTGAATAAAAAGCCTTACCAGTATTAGATGCAAGTGATCCAGATGCAACAGTGTTAATTGCTACAGTTCCATCAGATGTATATGCGCCAGAAGAAGGAGTGTAATTATATCTGGTAAGAGTAGTGGCTGTATAGGTATTATAATCTGGGGCTAAAGTCCTTTTAATATTTGCTAAAGTTGTGATATTAGATTTAATATTAAATGTTTCGTCCCCTGGGTCTGTGCCTCGAAGTTCAATAATATCAGCAGTATATCTAGCTACGCCAGTTCCATATAAGCCTGTCGCGGCTTCATTTGCTGCATTGAATCTCCATAAAGATTTTCTTCCACTGTAACCTGTGATTCTTGTGATAGCATCTGGTTGACCAGGTCTAGTACCTGATTCTGGTTGCCAAAATACTTGGTCATAAATTCCTTGGCTATTAGGATATGTACCCTGTTCTCCAGAAATTGATTGAACTTGAATTTGGTAGTAAACAGTAGAAAGTCCACCATTTGCAGAAAGTGGCCAGTTGTTAATAATAAATAAATCATCACCAGCTTCTTCAGATCTACTTAATTCTAAAGGAACATTGTCTGGATCAAAAAAGGCCGCAGGATTGATATTAAATATAAAATTTTTATTACTTCCAGTTACAACATTAGCTGGGTTAGCATCATTTGTAGCATAGGGGAAGTCATAAATCTGAATTGTAGAAGATACCGCAAAACCTGGATCGTTTGAAAGTTTAATCCAATTAATTGTTTTTAAATCTACAGGCTCTCTTAAATCTGTATCTGCCAACTGGAGTCCAAAGGTCAATGAGACTCTATTGTTGTCAAGGTCTGGGTTTAAGCTTGCTTTACCTGTGAAATATGTTTCACCATCATTAATGATTTCATTTTGAAGATAGCTATTTTTTAAGTTTGGCGGAAGTACAACTCTAATATTTAAAGACATTTTTGCTTAACCAATTTTTATTTATAATTATAATTATTCTTTATACATCCAGCCAATCACTTGCTTGATAAATTAAAATCTCAGTTCGCTTGTAGCTCTGGTTGTAAATGTCGATGCTGGGTCATCCGCTTTCATGGGTAGTGCTATCTGTTGGATTATATCCACATAGACACTAAAATATACAAAGCCGTCAACTGTGAACACAGTATCTTCTTCATAAAATACATAACTTCCAGAATATACAGATGGTCCAGAAGCAGAAATTTTTGTCAAACTAACAGCTACGGGATTTGTGATTGTATCCAAACCGTTTGGTAAATAAATTAATAACTTTACAGGCAAATCGCTCGAAAGTTCTTGACTACAAACTACCCTAAAATACATAGTTTTACTTTTAGGGCCTTTGCCTTGATCATAATAATATTGTTCTTCGTCAGTAAGGTCTTCACCGTGGGCTGGAACTGTAGATATTACAGGAACGCCAAATCTAATAGGCCTTGGATGAGTCCAGGCATGATCAAATATACCAATTGAAAATTCTGGGCCCCGACTTCCTATTGGAACAAATATATTTGAATCAATAGTTAATGGAGAAAAATAATTCAAAGCCTGAAAGTCTTTATTTTCCTCAACTTGATATATTTCTATTCTTAAGTCTGGAGAAGATGTATTTAAGGTTAAAATATTTTTATTAAATGTTACAATTGTTCCATCTATAATATCTATTGCTATATTTAATTTGCCAAATTTTCCAATTGCTTTATTTTTTTGATAATTAAACGACTCGAAAGATTCTAATTTTAAATTTATAGATCTTACTTTTGGAGATTCTTGGGTATATAAAATATTTAATTTATTATTTTCTGCATAGAGTGCTATATGAAAATTTTCTTCAATCTGATATGCAATTGCTTGCGATATGGCACCCAGGCATGAGCTAACTGGTGCATCAATTAATGTTAATTTTAATTTGTTTTTGCCAATAATAATATCAAGATTGTTATCATTTAAATTTGATTGTATTTTTAAATTTTCCATATATTTACTCAGAAATTAAAATGTCTCCATTAGGTGTGAACTGCAAACCAACTGGATGAATAACCCCACTCCAGTCTGCCCTAACTCTTCCAGAAACATCATATTTAACCAGTCTGCTATTGGTGCCATTTGTTGCAACATCATCTAAAGCCACCCAGAAATATAAATTATCTGGATCTGGTAAGGCCCTGACGGCATCTGCGCCTACAGTTGTTATAGTAGCCAAAAGAGTATTATTTCCAGACGTGGTTTGATTTATCAAAAGAACTTTGCCGTTAGTTGATGGACTTAAAGCAGGAGCTGCTACTAATAAATTTCTACTCGTTAAATCTAGTGGATCAGGTGTATACAAATATGCACTGCCACCCTTGCCTTCTGTAAATTCTACAAATGTTTTCGAAATTGTTTTAGAATCTATAGTTTCTCCAAGATTACTGTAATTTTTAACTGAATTTTCACCCACCATGGCTACTACCCAATTATTAGATTCTATAACTTGGATACTTATTGGCGAATAAATATTATCAAAAACTACTTCTCCAACAAATACAAGTATTTTTACTGGTGTTTCT
>Ga0102829_1000243_pt1 | contig 17322 bp, 18 predicted proteins | sample ColrivemetaGS575_FD_84510 | JGI IMG/M metagenome (GOLD analysis project Ga0102829, IMG submission 84510) | Estuarine microbial communities from the Columbia River estuary - Freshwater metaG S.575 | ecosystem: Environmental > Aquatic > Marine > Intertidal zone > Estuary | place: USA: Columbia... | reverse complement strand
TTTAAATAATCCCCAAATGGTTGTATTTGAACAAAAATTATTTTACTATTATGTAAACTGTAGACAGAACCAATTATGGAATGGTACTTGTATGAGTACATATGGTAATTTTAGTAAGCCACAGCAATTAAGAGACTATGCAAGGTTCAACAGACCAATTCCTGTAATTGATGGAGGATGGCATTATAGCTTCATGGGAGATGCCAATAAGATTAAAGAGAAAGTTGAAAATATTGCAGAAAGCCATTACATTATTGATTTAGTTGGTGATATAGATAAAATTCAAGAAAGACTCGATACAATTCAAGATCTTTGGGATAGAACTGAAACATATGCTCAAAAGAAAATTGTTGATGTAGACAGGCATGGCCCTAAGCCAATTCGTAAATTCATTGAGAAATACCCAGATTTCTATTTTAAAGGTTAATAAATGAAAAAAAGAGCTTTAATTACTGGTATCACAGGTATGGACGGAAGCCATTTGGCTGATTTTTTATTAACCAAAGATTACGAAGTTTTCGGTTTGGTTAGAAGAGTATCAACTCCTAACATTGTGAATATATCACACATTTCAGATAAAATTAATTTATTAAATGGTGATTTGACAGATCAAAATTCTCTTTTAAGAGCATTGAAAGATTGTGAGCCTAATGAAGTTTACAATATTGGAGCTCAATCTTTTGTAAAAGAGAGTTGGTCTTCTCCTGAAACTACCTCAAATGTAACTGGCTTTGGTTGTTTAAGAATTCTAGAAGCTATTCGTGAATGCAAAAGGCCAGTTAAGTTTTATCAAGCAAGCAGCAGTGAGATGTTTGGTAAAATGTCAACTAAATTAGCAAGTGAAACTACAAATTTTTATCCTAGAAGTCCTTATGGAGTTTCAAAATTATATGCACATTGGATGACAATTAATTACCGAGAGTCTTATGGAATGTTTAATTGCTCTGGTATTTTATTCAATCATGAATCAGAGCGCAGAGGGCTTGAATTTGTTACTCGCAAAATCACAGATGGAGTTGCAAAGATTAAATTGGGTTTAGAAAAGGATATAAAACTTGGGAACCTAGACGCTATAAGAGACTGGGGATACGCACCAGATTTTGTTGAAGCTATGTGGATGATGATGCAAGTTGATGAACCAAGTGATTATGTAATAGCAACCGGCAAAACACATACTGTAAGAGACTTTCTAACATTAGCTTTTAAAGAAATTGGGATTGAAGATTGGTCACCTTATGTAAAATCTACATCTGATAATATGAGGCCCGCAGAAGTCGATTATCTTTGTGGAGATTTTTCTAAAGCCAAAAATACACTTGGTTGGGAGCCAAAACATTCTTTAGAACAAATAGTTCAAATTATGGTTAAAACAGATTTAAAAAGATTAGGAAAATAAATTGCACATTAATGTATGTACTGTAGATTCTGGTTGGATTTTACAAAAAATTGGAGAAAGAATAACTACAAATTATCAAGGCAATGAAGCAACTTTTACAATTACTAAAGGTTGCCCTCCTATGCCTAATGTATTGGCTGATGTTAATTATTATGTAGATATTCAAAGTTGTTTCTTTGGGCGTAAAACAAAATGTGACATTGGTTTTTTTACTCATGCTGATAAGAATTCCAAAGACTGGTTATTCAATATTTTGAAGAATCAGGGATGTTTTGGTGGTTTAGATGGGATTGTGTCCATGAATGAAAGATACACCCAGATGCTAAGAGAAGTTGGATTTCCTAGTGAAAAACTTATAACTCTAACACCAGGTCAAACATACGACTATTTTCCTCTTAAGAAAATTAAAATTGGTATTGTATCTCGCGGAGGATATCCGGGGCTTGGCCACGATTTTTTAGAAGGATTTTTTAAAAAATATAATACCAAAAACTTTGAGTTTTACTTCCTTGGCGGTGGCTGGGAGCCTCTTTTGGAAATTCCTGAAATTATAGATAATACCAATATTCATATCGAAACTAACGAAGATTATTCTTATTATCCAAAGTTTTATGATAAAATTGATTATCTTTTAATACCAGGCATGTGGACTGCTGGACCGATGAGTATGCAAGAAGCACTTTCAACTGGTGTACCAGTGATTGGTGCCAATGTAGGATTTGTGAATTATGAATTTCAAGCCGATTATGTTTTTGAACCAGGTGATGAACTAGGGCTTGAGGCCATTTTACGATCAATCGAAAATCCTGTTCTTTCCAGAAGGGCGCAAGTAGAAAGCATGACATGGGCAAAACACGCAGATGATTTAGTTCAATTTGTGAAGAGGTTAAAAAATTGATTAGATTAGTAGAAGATACAATTGACAACAATGATATAGATAATCTTATTTCTTGGCTTCAAACATACCCAAGATTAACCAAGGGTTCTTTAACATTGGAATTTGAACAAAAATGGTCCAATTGGGTAGGTAGTAAATATTCTTTATTTGTCAACTCAGGTTCGTCAGCTAATTTAATTATTTTAGCTGCATTAAAGTTCGGAAATTTTCTTGCAAATAATAAAGTTTTAGTTCCCGGGCTTGCATGGGCTACAGATTTAGCGCCCGTGATTCAGCTAGGTTTAGAACCGGTATTATGTGATATCAATCTTGATAATCTTTCAGTAGATCTAAAACAATTAGAGCACATTTTCGAGACTGAAAAACCATCTTGCATGATACTTGTTTCTGTATTGGGGCTAGTGCCCGATATGGATGCAATAGTAAAGCTTTGTAAAGACCATAATGTTGTTCTGATAGGTGATCATTGTGAATCTTTTGGTTCAAAATATAAAGGTTCAAAACTTGGAAATTGTGGAGAAGTTGCATCAACATTTTCAATGTATTTTGGACATCATCTAAGCACAATTGAAGGTGGAATGGTTTGCACTGATGATTCTGAATTGTATGACATTCTTCTAATGATCAGATCCCATGGATGGTCAAGAGATTTATCCTTGCAGAAACAAAAAGAATTACAGGCTGAATGGAATGTAAATGATTTTAATAATTTATATACTTTCTATTATCCAGGATTTAACCTTAGAGCAACTGATTTACAGGCTAAAATCGGATTAGGACAACTTGATAAAGCTGATCTGATTTGTGAAAATAGAAATAAAGCATTCAAATTATATAAAAAATATATTAAAAATAATGAACTTGAATTATCAATGGATGAAAATAATTTTATTTCTGCATTTGCTTATCCATATGTGAATAAAAATATTGATAAATTGATTCCAAATTTGGCTGAAAAAAATATTGATTGCAGACCATTGATATGTGGATCTATGGGCAAGCAGCCTATGTATGTTAAAAATTATTTACCTTTACATTTGCAAAATTGCGACAAGCTCGACAAATATGGGATTTATTTACCATGTCATGATAAGTTGAGCGAAGATAATATTGCTTATATTGCAGAAGTGGTTAACAAAATATAATGACTCATTTTACTTATTACACTATCATTGGAAAAGATTTAAATCTGCTAAAAGGCCACGTTGAGAATGTAAAAAATCATGCAGGCTTTGATAGATTAGATTGTCCAAAAGAATTTATAGTCATCATCTATACAAATTCAAAAATTGATCCTTTAATTACTCAAAGTATTGTAGATTATTGTTCTGAAAACAATTTAAGGACAGTTTTTTACAATGAACCTCCTCATTTAGATTTTTTACATAATTTGTATGAGTGTTGGAATTTAGGATATGAATATGCTCAACCAGGTTATGTATTTAGAGGTGGATCAGATCAAGTATTTTCTGAAGATAGTTTCATTGCACTTTTTAATGCTGCACAAAATCTAGATAAGCAAGGTAAGAAATATGTATTGCAAGCCAATACAATTGAGTGCGCTTCAAGATTAAAGAAAATCAATGCTATTTCAAGGCATTTTGCTTGTGATTTTGGTGACAATTTCAATAATATGAATATGGAAGCTTTTGAAAATTTTGTTACCACAATAAACATGAATATTGATAATGAATTATTAAATATTTATCAATCTTTGAAACACTGGAATCACCCTACGCCAATTGATACTACAGTTGGAAGAATCAACAGATGTGATGGTTGCTCTTGGCTTATGTCAAAGCAAGATTGGATCAACTATGGGCCAATTCCTCCTGTAGATGGTTCTATAACTGGAGATGTAGCAATTCATGATTACTTAATGAATGCTGGATATATGGATTATATAGTCAGAGATTGTGTAACATATCATTTTGTTCAAGGAGAACGAACAACATGAAGCCCGATATCATTGTAATGGGCATTTGCCATCCAACTAAATTAAATTATTTAAATCAGAGTCTGTATAGTGTAGATCCAATTCAATCTATATTTAACAAAAAAATATTAGCTATAGATCAATTCAATGGACATGTTTTTCCACAACCATTCAAGAAGAAATTTACTGCAAAAAATTGGGAAATTCTTATTGACAATCATATGTCAAGAACCAAGTCTATGCTTCATGCTGTAAGAGCTGCCGAAAGTGAATGGGTATTCTATACAGAGGATGACATTGTGTTAGAATTGCCAGATGATTTTGATTTAAATAATTTTATCAAAGTGTCAGACGGCAGAGAGCCTGGAATGTTTTCTTTAACTTTTGGTGGCACGAAGCATGATTTGAGCGTAAATGATGTTGGAGATATGGCATTTGCTGAAGAAAATGAAATTTATTCAGATGATAAAGTTTTCTGTTTTAGAAGAATAGAAGAAACTAAAGATGATTTTTTCTTTGAATTTCCTGGACTTTTTATTAGAAGAGATTTACTTGAAAAATGTTTGATCCACTGCATGGAAAATAATAAAAATTACCAAATTGAGTATGGATTATCTTTGTCTTGGTTCCAACTCGATTTATATAAAAATTATTACAAAGCATCAATTTTAAAAAGAGAATTTTTAGATTTCAGGGACACAAACGCAATGAATATCTTAAATAGTGGAAGATTTTTTAAGATAATTGATCCTTTGCAAGGTCATTTCGCATATGGTGGAAATACCAATGTTTGATGCAACAGCAGAAAATACTACTATATTATTGCCAATAGCAAATAACTTACAATTATCAAATGAGTGTATCAATCACCTTATTAATCATTCACCATGCAAAATTATAGTTTTGTACGATTTCCACGATGAGTCTGATTACATTCAGAATGACAAAGTTAAATATGTTAAAAATGAAGATGCTAAAGGCTTAGTCAGAATTTGGAACAAATGTATAAATATTTGTCCAACTGAATATGTTGTTCTTACTGGCTGGAGATCCAGACCAACTGAAGAAGATTTTATTAAAATGTTTGATAAATTAAATGAAGGCTTCGGCATGGTTGCCTTAAAATCGCTTCATTTTTTTGCTTTCAGTAAACATCTTTTAACAAAAGTTGGTTTTTTTGATACTGGATTTACGACTGGGCAAATGGAGGATACAGATTTTTTCAATAGATGCTATTTAGAAAATATTGGTATTTATGTCAGTGATGAAATTCATGAAGTTTCATATCAAAGCACATGGCTGGCCAATCCGAATCCAAACATCATCTATTATAAAAACAAATGGCGAGAAGAACCTCCAAATTTAATTATGCTTAAACTTGAAGAAAATTACAATGATAGAGATATATATTCAGGTTTGTATAGCGATCGTAAATATAAATCGTTTGGAGAAAGTGAATTATTTTGCCCTAGTGTAAACAACTACTTCAAGAATATATTTACCAGCTATATCAAGTTGTATAATTAAAAGAAAAATAAGGAACTCAAAATGAGCGATATCACAACATTTTCTGAATTAGTCGACAAGCTAATTACTATTAATATTAAGCTTTACAATGTAATGGAGTCCACTGGAACTCTTGCAAATAAAGAAAACAGAACTGACGCAGATATGAATAAACTTGCAAATTTAAATTTGCAAAATGTAGAGCTTGTCAAATTGCGTAGCAAACTTAAATCTGCTATTGATAATAAACTTAATGAAGCAATTAAGTCTGGCAATACTGATGTTTTGAACGAAGTCAAGCGTTACGGCAACTAATTTTATTTCATGGCTGTCTGAGCATAATAGTAATTATTGCTATTGTGCTCTTTTATTTTATAGTATAATAAAATTAAATAATATCAATTTAAGGATTCCTATCAATGAAAACTGGCTGGCTTGTCAACGACACATTAACTTGTATACCAGGCACTAAAACTATTTGGCACGACTTGTTAGAAAACATACAAGGCCTCGAAGACAAAACGTTTGGATATACTAATTTCTTTTTACTAGCTGATAAAATTAAATTAGAAGCAACATTGAAAGGTAAACCAGATTACATCATTAGAAATGCAACATATTTTGGGCCTATACAACTTCCAGTAAAAACTATTAGCTTACTACAAGATGTCAAAGACGATCCAGCTCAACTTTATGTATGCAATAATTCATACCTTACTGTATTCAACACTCCTTACACAGCGGCTTTATATAAAAATAAAATTTTTACTCCATCTGTAGTCATACCTCTCGGAATTGATTTTGATTATTTCAAGCCAACTCAAAGTTATGAAATAGAATTAGGTATATTGCCAGATTCTATTTTGTTTGTTGGTGCAAATAATGTACATCCAAAAGGCTTTGACAGAGTCCTAGATTTGATAGAAAATACAAATTATAATTTTTGCTTAGTAATGAAAGATGATTTTGCCATTGATCACCCAAGAGTAAAAGTTTTTAACAGAGTTGATCAAGAGACCATAGTTAAAATTTATAATTCCTGTAAGCTTCTAATTTGTACATCGACAATAGAAACTCAGCATTTATCGGGTATTGAGGCTGCAGCTTGTAATTTGCCTTTGGTTGCTACAAATGTTGGCGTTTATTATGACTTACAAAATGGAGAATGGGGCAGAAAAGTTGTTGACGCCGATTTTGTATCCAACATAAAATATGTATTTGACAACTATGAAACCTTTCAACCAAGAAAATTCTTCTTGGAAAAAGGATATGATAAACAGTCTTGCATTAGAAAATGGAAAGAATTGGTAGATTCACTATGAATATTGGCATAGCTGGGCTTGGAGTAATTGGATCGGCTTGTAAGTATGGATTTGAAAAACTTGGGCATAAAGTTGTTTTTCATGATCCAAAATTTCATGAATCAAAATTTGAAGATATATTAAGCGCTGAAATAATTTACATTTGTGTTCCTACTCCTTCTAATGAAGATGGATCTTGTAATACATCTATTGTAAGAAATTTAGTTGAAAGCTTGATGAACAAAAATTATCAAGGAATTATTGCAATCAAATCAACAGTTGAGCCAGGAACCACACAACTTTTAATTGATCAATACTTTAATGATAAAATTTGTTTTGTTCCTGAATTTCTTCGAGAAAGATGTGCTTTTACAGATTTCACTGAGAACCATGAAGTTTTAGCAGTTGGTACTTGCAATGATGAAGTCTATAATAAAATTGTAAAAAGTCATGGAAAGTACCCAAAACAATTTGCTCAATTATCTGCAACCGAAGCAGAAATGCTTAAATATTATTCAAATGTATTCAATGCTTTAAGAATTATATTTGCAAATGAAATGTATGAAATTTGTAAAGTGTTAGGAGCAGATTATACTAAAATAAAAGATACTTTCGTGATGAGAGGTACCGCCAAAGACATTTATATGGATGTCAATGAATCTTTTAGAGGATATGGCGGAGTATGTTTGCCGAAAGACACAAAAGCCATCGATGCGTTAGTAAAAAAATATGGTTTAGATTTAAAATTGTTTGAAACGATAGATAAAGAGAATGATAAATTTATAACCACGGTTTTTGAAGGAATGAGAAAATAAGTCTTGATAAATGCTTATTTTGTATAATATTTAATTATTGAAAGTTTTAGGATGATTATGAAAGTTTTAGTAACAGGCAGTCAAGGATTTATTGGTAGTTATATTTGCGAAGGGTTGCTCAAGCATAATTATGAAGTAATTGGAGTTGATAACTACCAAAAATATGGTGAGTTGGTGAGACCACATGATTCACATCCGAATTTCAAATTTTATAATTTAAATATTTTATCTCCAGATTTTCAATACTTAGTCGATAGTATTTGCCCAGACTACATTGTAGCTGGAGCTGCAATGATTGGTGGTATTTCTTATTTTCATAAATATGCCTATGATTTAATGGCAACAAATGAAAGAATCTTAGCAGCAACATTTGATTCAGCAATTAGAAATTTAAATAATGGATTGAAAAGAATTATTGTTCTTTCTTCATCAATGGTTTTTGAAAATACAGAACTATATCCAACTCCAGAAACTGAAGTTTTAAACGCGCCTCCTCCAAGTTCAACTTATGGATTTCAAAAATTAGCTTCAGAATATTTTGCTAAAGGAGCATGGGAGCAATACAAATTGCCATATACTATTGTGCGCCCTTTCAACTGTGTTGGAGTAGGTGAAGAAAAAGCCCTTGGTGATTCAGAAGTTTCTTCTGGAAATATCAAACTTATGCTCTCGCATGTTTTACCAGACTTGATTAACAAAATTAAATCTGGCCAAGACCCCGTCCATATACTTGGCTCAGGAGACCAAATAAGGTGCTATACAAACGGTAAAGATATAGGACGTGGAATTAGGATCATAATTGAATCTGAAGCGGCTGTAAATGAAGATTTTAACATCAGTATTGCACAGCCTACATCTGTTTTGGAATTAGCAGAAATGGTTTGGAATAAAATTAATCCAGATAAAACTTTTTCTTATGTTTCTGATGATCCTTTTGAATATGATGTTCAAAAAAGAATTCCAGATGTTACTAAAGCAAAAGTATTACTTGGTTTTACAGCTGAAATTCCTTTGTCAGAATCTATTGATGAAGTTATAGATTATTTAAAATGAAAAGCTCACTTTTATTACCAACATACAACAGAAAAGATTTATTATATAATAGCTTAAAAAGTTTTGAATATTTTTATAGCAACAATGGATCTTTTGAAATTGTGATTGTTGATGACTGTTCTTCAGACAAACATCAGTTCCCAAATGTTTGTGATGATTTTCCAACCTTAAATATAAAATATGTTCGTATTGATAAAAAGTATGGATTTAACCCAAGTTTAGCATACAATGTTGCAGCGAGAAACGCAACTGGTGATATATTTATATTAAGCTCGCCTGAAACATTTCATACATGCAATATTCTGGATTTATGTAATAATTTTGATGACTTCCAAGAAAATGATTATTATATATTTTCTGTATTTTGCCTTATGCACAAAGATTATAGACCGCTTATGTTAAATGAAAATCTATCTACAGAGCATAAGTTGAGAGAATTTAATTTATTTAAAAATGAATTATATGAAAATTTAGGCTGCAATGGATATTCTTATAACAACAATTTTGGTTCATGGTATCTGCATGAAACTATCAAACCAAGTAAATTTAATTTTCTAACAGCATTATCAAAAAAATTATATTATGAAGTATCAGGTTTTAATCAAGCTTTTATGCGTGGAACTGGATATGATGATACAGATTTTCTTAACAGACTAGAGCCTCATATTGAAAATTACAAATGGTTTGAAGCTATAGCTCTTCATATAGACCATGACATAGCTGCAAAAATACCTCAAAATTCAAATTTTGCATTATATCAGTCATTATGTAAAAATCAAACGTATAAAAAGAACGATAATTGGGGTAAGCTTCCATAAAAGTTATTTAGATATTAGTAGGTAAAATTATGCGTATAGGTATGTTGGTCTCATTTGGCATTGGTGGAGCAGATAAGTCATGTTACTACTTGGCTAAGGGACTCAGAGAAATTGGTCATGACGTAGTAATATTTTATACTGAAATGTCATTTCCAAAGCCATCTATTCAATGGGATGCCAATTATGAAATGCTTTCTAGATTTGATAGTTACAAAGATTTTGAGCGTCATCAAATAACTGATGTCAATCAATTTAATAATTATAAAATTGATATACTTAACACCCATAGGTCAGGTGAAGATTTTTGGTTAATTCCAGGTTTTGAAGATGGAATTTATAATTTTCCAGTTGTCGAAACTAATATTCATGGAACATTGCATACAAAAGCTGATTACCGAATATTTCCGTCTCAAACAATGGTAGATTTTAAAAGAATTACAATACCCTACACTGTAATTTACAACCCCATCATGCCAAAACTCACAGAAACTGATTTAAGAGAAGAGCTTGGAATCCCCAAAGATGCATTCGTTTATGGTAAAATCTCTAGAGCATCAAATGATATTTTTACTCCCATTGCTTATTTAGCTTATAAAAAATCTGAAGCACCGAATGTTTATTTCATACAAATGGGTATAAATAAAGCCACAGAAGACATTGCCCGAAGACTTAATTTAAAAAATTTCATAGCTATTGATCAGTCTCTTGATGAGAATAAAATTTCTCAATTTTACAACACCTTTGATTTATATTGTCACGGAAATTCTCTAGGTGAAACTTTTGGAAATACAATTGCTGAAGCTATGATGCATGGCAAACCTGTAGTCTCTCATTTAGGTACAAAAACGTGGCCACAAGCTCAGTGCGAAGTCATTGGCAAAGATGATTACTTTGTAAGAAAAAATGACAATTATGCATATGAAGAATATAGAAACTTCATGATTTCATTAAAAGACAACAAAGAAGAATATAAAAAATATCAAGAATATTGCAAAGATAGAGCTGAAAAACTATTTGATTATAGAGTTGTGTCTCAAAAATATGCAGATGTTTTTCAGAAAATACTATTATGATCAAATTAATTATATTTGACCTAGATGGTGTTTTAATAGATGCAAAAAAAATTCATTATAAAGCACTGAATTTAGCATTATCTAAAATAAATAAAAATTTAATCATTGACTGGTCAGATCATCTTACTATATATGATGGACTTAAAACGTTTCAAAAACTTGAACTTTTAACTAAATATAAAGGTTTGGAAGTAGAATTATATGATCAGATTTGGAAAGACAAGCAAATATACACTGAATTAATGTTAGAAAATCTTAAATATAATGAAAATATTTATAATTGCTTGTCTAGCCTGAAAGATAATAATTATTTAATTGCATGTTGCAGCAATAGCATAACTAAAACTATTACAAAATCTCTTGAAAAAATTAAAATATTAGATTTTTTTGATTTAATTCTTTCAAATGAAGATGTATTTAAAGGGAAACCACACCCTGAAATGTACTGGAAGGCCATGTCTGCATTCGGCGTTTATCCTGAAAATACTATGATAATAGAGGATTCGCCCCATGGTTTAAAAGCAGCAAGCTCAAGCGGGGCTCATGTATACAGAGTAAAAAATCCTAGAGATATTGTATTTAAAAATATCATCAACAATATTAAAAATTTTGAGGCAAATAATAAAATGACTATACCAATATGGACTGATAAAAAATTAAATATTCTTATTCCTATGGCTGGAGCTGGTAGCAGGTTTGAAAAGGCTGGTTATACTTTCCCAAAACCTTTGATAGAAGTCAATAAAAAACCCATGATTCAATTAGTTGTTGAAAACTTAAATATTGATGCTAATTTTATCTTTGTAGTGCAACAAGAGCACAGAGCCAAATATAATTTAGATACTTTACTTAATTTAATAGCTCCAGGTTGCAAAATTGTTGAAACACAAGGCGTAACAGAAGGTGCAGCATGCACAGCTCTTCTGGCAAGTGAATATATTCATAATGATACACCATTATTCTTCGCTAACTCAGATCAGTTTGTAGATTGGAATAGTAATGAATTTATGTATAAAATGAACGAATCTGGAGCAGATGGTGGTATTGTAGTTTTTGAAGCAACTCACCCTAAATGGTCTTTTGCAGAGATTGATGAAAATAATTTTGTAGTTAGAGTTGCAGAAAAAGATCCTATTTCAACCAATGCCACAGTAGGATTTTATTATTGGAAAAAAGGTTCAGACTTTGTAAAATATGCAAAACAAATGATTGATAAAAATGTAAGAGTCAACAATGAATTTTATGTATGTCCTGTTTTCAATGAAGCAATTCAAGACAGTAAAAAAATTATAAGTTTTAAAGCTGACTCTATGTGGGGTCTTGGCACACCAGAAGATCTTGAGTTATTTTTAAAAGATAGAAAATAATCTATAATTACCTGCCAAGATGGAACGATAATAAATTATTACAATAAGGGATTTGTATAATTTATTATTATGAATAAAGTACTTGTTATTGGTGGAGCTGGATATATCGGAGGTTTGACAGTAGATTTCTTAACTCAAGAAGGTTATGATGTTACTGTATTTGATGGTTTATTTTATGAATCAAGATATTTAAAGCCTTGCAACTTTATATATGGAGATATCCGTAATACTTCTCATCTTTTAGAAGTTGCTAAATATTTTAATACTATTGTTTATCTTGCAGCGTTAGTGGGTGATGCTGCATGCCAAGTCGATTTAGAACATACAGAAAATATCAATCATTTAGCAGTTAAGAATTTTGTTAATGGCCTTCAGCCTGGAAAAAGATTAATTTTTATTTCCACATGTTCAGTTTATGGCGCCCAAGATGGAATGCTTAATGAAGAATCTCCAACGAGTCCTTTGTCAGCATATGCTTCTACCAAGCTAAAAGCCGAAAGCTCTATCGTAAATTATGGAGGTTTAATATTCAGGCTTGGTACTGTATATGGAGTTGGTGATCCATTTTCTAGAATCAGACTAGACCTAATTGTAAATGTATTGACTTTAAGAGCAATTAAGAACAAGAAAATTAGTATCTTTGGCGGAGAGCAGTGGAGGCCGATCATTTCTGTGCACGATGTAGCTAAATACATCATAGAAGCCTGTGGATCAACCCACACTGGTATTTACTGCCTAGGACAAGAAAATGTTCATCTGGCAGACTTAGGTCGCCGAGTTGCTGAATTGATTCCTGGCACCGCATTGGAGTTAAATGATATTCCATTCCAAGACTTTAGAAATTATCGTGTAGATAATTCAAAATCAATTAGAGATTTTAAACACAAGCCAGAAAAAACAGTAGAAACTGAAGTTACAGTGCTTGGCAAATTACTCAAAGAAAATAGAATTCAAAATCCAGAGGCAGAAGTTTACCATAATGGGATTTTTCTTAAAAACAACACGGAGGTTCTCAATGTCAGATAATCCATATTTGGTTCAAGGTGGAGTTGCTGTAGATGATCGTGGAAGTGTAAGATTTGTTAATGATTTTAATTTCAAAGATGTTAAAAGATTTTATCAAGTTCAGAATCACAGACAGGGCTTTATTAGAGCTTGGCATGGCCACCAACACGAAGCAAAATATGTTTATGTAGTGCAGGGTTCTGCTTTGGTTGGTGCTGCAAATATGACCACACAAGTTGTTGATAAATTTGTATTGTCAGCGCAAAGCCCTAAAGTTTTGTACATTCCATCTGGATATGCAAATGGCTTCAAAACACTTGAAGAAAATACAATTATTTTATTTTTTTCAACATCAGATTTAAAAGATTCATTAAATGATGATATTAGATTCCCTTATGATAAGTGGAATATTTGGGAGGAAGATTACAGATGAAAATTATCGTTTTAGGTTCTGCCGGTATGCTGGGAAAATATGTGACAAAATATTTGTCATCAAATTATAATGTTATCCCTCTCACACGCAAAGATTTTGACTTTTCTAATGCTAACAAATCGCAAGTTCATCAATATTTAGATACTTTTGGATTGGCGCAAGGTGATGTAATCATCAACTGTATGGGAATTATCAAGTCACAAATCGCAAGCATTGGTGAGGTTGAAAGTATTTTAATTAATTCATCGACACCACATATCATTGCAGATTATTGTGAGAAAAATAATGTAAATGTTGTTCATGCCACTACTGACTGTATCTATTCAGGTGACAGAGGTATGTACACAGAGAATGATCCTATGGATGTACATGATATCTATGGTGTGACAAAGGCTCTCGGTGAATCTGAAAAAGCTACAAATGTTAGAGTTTCTATTATCGGTGAAGAAGTTGGACAATCCAGATCATTAGTTGAATGGATTAAAAGCAACATGGGTAAAACTGTAAATGGGTTTACTGATCACAAATGGAATGGTGTGACTTGTTTGGAATGGGCAAAATTCGTAGAATCTATGATAATTTCTGGCGAGTTTTGGAAAGGCACAGTTCATGTTTATAGCCCACAGCCAGTTACTAAAGCTGAATTAGTTCAAATGGTAAGTGATGTATACGAACTTGGACTCACAGTAAATACTACTACTTCCAACAAATCTTGCGATAGAACGCTTGATTCTGTAAAAATGCATAATCTTATTAAAAGAACTCTCAGAGAACAAGTAGAAGAGATGAAGGAATTTAGCCTTGAATAAAATTTATGATGTTTGTATTTTAGGCGCAGGTATCATGGGTGTGACCCTCGCTTCTAAACTTGTCAAAAACACAAACTTAAGTGTATGTGTTATAGAAACAGGACCAGCCCCAGGGCTGGTCCAAACCAATAAGAATTCTGGAGTGGTACACTCTGGAATTTTTTATCGTGATACACAAAATGTTTTGGCATTCTGCTTGGATGGCAAACAAAGAGTTGTAGATTATTGTTTAAAACATGACTTGCCAATCAAGCTTACAGGCAAAAGTATCAAAACTAAATCTGAAAATGAATTAGAATTGATCAATAGATGTGAAAACTATAATTTAAATCATAGCTTTGATGGTTCTACAATAAAATTGCCCGAAGTATGCCTTGTAGATTATCTTGCCATCACAAATCATCAATATGAAAATTGCAAAGACAAAGTTGATTTTTATTTTAATATAAAAACTACTAAAATCAATGAAAATACATTATCGCTCAATAATGGAGAAATTATAAGCTTTAATAAATTGGTCAATCTCACTGGTATTCATGCAAATGATATTTATAGAGAAATCACAGGTGACGATAGATATACAGTCTGTGAAATTATTGGTAGATATCACGAATTTGATTTAAATTATCCACACATGATTTATAGTGGACCAGATAAAAAATTACCATTTTTAGGTGTTCATATTACACCTACATTAAAAAAGACTGTTAAGCTTGGGCCAGATGCATTCCCAATTGTGTTTAGTAAATCTATAGGAAACAATTTAAAAGATTTAAATAGAAGATCAAAATTCTTCTTAAAAAATATAAATTATTTTATTAAAAATTTATTTAATAACTCACCAAAAACAATGTTAAACCAATCTAAAAAATTAGAAGATATTGGCTTGACAATGGATATGTATATTAAAAATACATATGGAGTTAGATCTGTCTTATTAAATGAAAAGGGTGAATTAGAAAAAAATTTTATATTCAAACAATATAAAAATACTTATCATTTCTTAAATTCACATTCGCCAGCAGCAACATGTTGTTTTACAATTGCAGACCATTTAATAAATATGATCATAAACTAAAAAACCCCTCGCAAGAGGGGTTTTTTATTACATTGCCTGGTTAGATGTCTCATATGTGGTAATGTAGTGTGGCTCTGTATCTGCAATAGAAATATTTCCACCAGCTACATTGTACTTTGCCATTAGTTCCTTGAACTTCATTTCAAATTGCTGCTGAGTTGAGCGAATTGAATGCTGAAGATTCTCAAACTGATTTTCGATCATCTGAAGCTGTTGCTTAGCATTGTCAATTGCGTCAAATGTGTCAGAACGCATATTGCGAAGTTCGCCGACACGATTGCGAAGTGAGAAAAGATCCTCGTACTCGTCTCCAGTAAGAGCTGGAAGGCTGTTCAGGTATTCCTGAACTTCATCTACTTGTGATTCCATTTTATTTTTTCCTTTGATCAAAAGATTTGATTATATTATACATATAATTTTAAAATCTCTTCTGGTATATTTTAATCTTACCATTATTAATTATCGCTTTAAAAGCTACAGAATTATCATTTACTGTCCAAGCAGATGTATTTTTTACAAGATAAGCTTTGCTTCTTGTGCTTTTAAATAACCAACCTTCAACACCTAAACTTGTTTGAAGATTCATATCTTTAAAACCACCTAATTTCCAAAGTGAATGCCATTTAGATTTGATAGCAAAGATGGGTGCATCTTGAATCCAATCAACAAAATAATAATTTGGCAGATCTTCATGTGTTACATTTATAGCTGTATTGATATGTTTCAAAAGATTATTGGCTTTTACAGCTGGATATGTTTTAGAGCAAACAATTGGTTGAGAAACAGGACAATTAGCAACAACCATAGCCTCAATAAAATTTGAATCACAAATTAAATTAGATCTCCATATAATCATGCCGTGGTTTTGGTGATTTTTAAGATAAAATTTTAAACCTTCATTCCAAGCTTTGCTATCTTCTTTATCTACAAAAACATAATCTGTTTGTATTTGAACACCAAATCCTTGGAAATATTGTTGTATTTCTGGAGCTGATTTATTCATAATAATTAATAATTGTATTTTGTCTTTTGGATATGAAGAATTTTTAATATTGTTTACAAAATTAAATAAATAATTATCTACCTTGTCAATGTAAGTCATGATTGTAATTTTATGTCTTATATCTAAATTAATTTTATTTGTGCATATCATATAAGATATGATATCTTCTTCTGGATATTTAGAATAATAATTAGATACTCCGTAGCCTTTTTCAATAAGTCTTGAAGATATAAAATTTATATTTTCACAATCTTTACCAGGTGCGTGAATAATCAAAGGATCATCTTTGTCTAGCAATTGTCGCCCGAGTATTGACAATGTATAACAATCTTCTAAATCACAATTTCCATTTATAAGAACAGCATCATACTTGACGCCACTATCAATCAATGCAGATAGGCCGTTTTCAGGCTGTTCTGTGATAAATTTAATTTTATTTAAAGCTTCACCTGTCAAATACCAAAAGAATGGCAAATACCCTATGTATTTAGAGTTCTCCAAACATACAACTTCACCATCATGTGGTAAAATACTTGCCAAAGCCGCAGCGATTAAACCAGATCCACTACCAGCTTCAATAACACTCTTGCACCGCCTTGTATCTATTATATTCTTTAAGAAATTTAAAAAATTATTATAATTTAATTGATAATCTGGAAAATTTTTATTTGACTTTGGATAAAAATAAGGCATTATATTTGATGATTGATTTACATCAAAAAAATTATCTAAAGCAAAAAGAAAATCTTCCCACAAAGATTGTTCCTTATATAAATAAGTTCTATAAATTGATAAATATTTATGAAGATGCTTTGATCTGCCTTCAAAATT
>Ga0102829_1000228_pt1 | contig 17880 bp, 28 predicted proteins | sample ColrivemetaGS575_FD_84510 | JGI IMG/M metagenome (GOLD analysis project Ga0102829, IMG submission 84510) | Estuarine microbial communities from the Columbia River estuary - Freshwater metaG S.575 | ecosystem: Environmental > Aquatic > Marine > Intertidal zone > Estuary | place: USA: Columbia... | reverse complement strand
CTTGAACGTAAACAAATAAGTTTTACCTACTGCATACTTATCTAAGTTTGATACTAATACTTCAGCATTTCATTTCTCATTTCTGTATGTGTGTTGTTTGTGTTCAGGTACGAAGTCATCCGTCATTATAAAAGGCAAGCCAATATCCACTAGGGACACCAACTTGCCTTTACCTATAACGACAGAGCCCTCTAATAGAGGGACTACATCGTGTTGTTTATGCATCTCTTTTGATTTGCAAATGAATGTGTGGAGCCGTAGCTTTAACATTCTTAATCACCTTCTCATACCTTCCTTTCCATCTGAAGTAGTGTGAAGACTCATCAGGAAACTCTATAATATAAGTCAGTTTGTTTTCCGATAACCAGTTCCGCCCTTCAAGAGATTCAAAGTATTTAACTACTCTGAAATCAAGTTCAAAGTCACTCGCTTTTCCGTGGAAATGCTGTGACCCCTTGTTAAATCCTCTTTTAAGGCTAGTAATCATCAGTTGTGGTCCAGAATAACTTACAAACGCTGCCCTTAAACCTGAGTGAATGTCATTGTTAATGACTTTTCCTGGTTTTAGACACACCGAACCGTTATATTGCATTTTGAGTAGTGCAATTTCCGCCTTTAGCTGATCTATTTCTATCTCATCCTTAGTTGGTACATACTCTTCGCATACTTTATCAGTACCCCATGCCATATCCCCTTGTTCTGGTGTGGCTGGAGTACTAAATAAAGTGAAAATCGTTAAAATTATACTTCATTTATACATATTTGTTTATTTATTTACTGGTTTCACTGCTATAGACTCGTCGATCCTGCCTGTCCGTCGTAACGTTCATAGGGATCAATAGTTTCATTGCCTTATTACACCATAAAAATTCAAATGACTGGTATCGAAGATTAAGTCTAGGAATAGTATTCCCTTCCTCATCTAATATAAGATTTCCTCCTTCATCTCGGTGGAACATCTCTCTACCATTTCGGTTTATCATTGTATGGTTTCGTGGGACAAATTTTTCTACCACAATGTTTGGGTTAACCCGAAGGTCTCCCTTAAAGTACGGAATTCATAGTATAGAACCATCTTCATTATAAGACTTCTTATGTTCCAAATAAGCGTTGCGATAGTACAGAGATTTTCTCTCTGCATTTGTGCTTCATTTAAGTCCTTCTAATGTGTAAGAGACATTTAATGGTTGCCCATCTTTTGCTCTCATGATTACTAAATTATGATCTGCGATGAAATTTTTTATTCATGGCTGTACTTTTTTCTTTGAGTTATACATTCTGTATATAGTTTAAAAATTAAAAAATAGGGTTAAAAATAACAATAAAAATCGAATTTCCAAATAAAAACATAATAAATTAACTAAAATAGTTTTTAGTTGTTTTCATTTCAGTCAGTCTCTGTAGTAATAAAGGATAAGTATCCTTGTTCTCAGAAACAAACATAGAAAATCGTTTTATTTGAAGATCTGTAATAAGAGAAACTTTACAATAGTCGATCAAAGCCATCATAAATTCAATCATAGCCATTAAAATAGCTGCTTTGTTAGTACTTCCAAACCATCGAAATTCTAAGGTTGGTCGTCCACGTCTGTTTACTCTTATATTCAACGCTTTTATTTCGATAGAATTACCTAGTGCTTCTAAGAGCGAGCCTTTTTCTGTACGAAATATCTCATCTAGGTGTTCTGCGTGGAGATTCCCGAAAGAATCCCCTAAAAGCGTGTAAATATCCACTAGTCCAGAATCTTTTGCAGTCCTGTTTGAGATTTCTACCATAAAATCACAGTTTTTATAGAAAAACCATAGCATTTTAGCTAAGCATTCATTCTGTTCTACGATAGTATCTCCTAGTAATATCTTATCCACGTTGATGTGGATGCCGTCTCCCCCGAATTCGTCAGAGAACCCTAAGAAGTCAAAGACTTGAAGGATTCTCTCATATTCAGGGTACAGTGCTTGATGGGCTTTATAGGTGCATGGATGGGTAATAACCTCCAATCCACCTCCATCTAGTACTGGTTCTCCATAGAGAAGATCTGAGGTGTATTCAAATAGTACTTCCTTACACACCATCATAAGTTGGTGTAAATTACTGATACCATCTGTATACCCCTCTCCAATTAAGAAGTCCTTAATCTCTCTACGTTTATTTTTAAAAGGTTCAAATTTACTTTCGTATTCAATTCCAATCATACCTATATTAGAGGGTTCACCTTCTAGTTTATAGTGTTTGAAATTGCCTCGAATCTTTTTGAGAACCAGGCGATAAAAATCGAGAGGTTGAGGACTAGGCAACATCTTGTGCACCAGTGTTAAAAGGATCCTTTAAAAAGCTTTTCTCTTTGATGTTGAGCTTCTCTTGTTCGAGGGCTCTGTCTTGCCTTTTCCATAGAATCTCTTCCTCATCCGCCAACTCCTTAGCAGTTAAGGTGTTATTAAGAATGATCTGGTTTAGGATTTTAATCTCCTTTGCATCTTTTGCCACGAGTAATTTAGCCTCTGCTATTTTGACGGCTTCTCGTTTCTTTTTGTACTTGTTAAGTACTCGTTGACTCTTACGTAATATCTTATCCTTGGCAGTTTTGGATAAAATTGCAGCCTTAGAATTGTATTGATAAATTAACGTTTCCTCTAAAGCTATAGGGTCACCCATCTCATCAAACAATTGTAGTTCTTGAGGGGTTAGTGTTAATACTTCAAAACGTTTTTCGTCTCTGGCTTTTAAGGTAGTAGCCTTAAATTGTTCATTTGCTTTAGCTCTCGCTAATTTAAGAAGATATGAAATCCTCTTACGTAATTGTAACTTACTCATTAGTAATTATTTAGAGTTAGAAATAGGATTTTTAAGAACCAATGTTCCAATAGAACACTTAGTTATTTGCTTATCTTTCACAATAAGTTGGATCTTAAATTCCTTACTGCCTGTAGATGCTACTGTGCTGGTATACCTAAATTTTTCATTAGATAGCATCTGTTCTGCCCAAGGCACAGTCATTTTAAATTCCGTTGACGATATTATCTGTGACTTAAGATCTCTCTTAGACATAGTAACATTCAACTGGTCATCTTTTTCTGAGAATACTACAGTATGAGAGAAAAGGACTTTGTTATCTTGTTTTTCTTCTCCTATATAGTAATACCCCTCGAAGGTTTGTTCAGGTTCAAAAGTGAATTTCTTTGTAACCTTTAGTACAAAGTCTCCTCCATTGGAGTAAGCTTTGGAACTTTGCGTGTAGTCATATTTGGGATTAGTAGATGTGGTACCTTGTTGAGGTATCTCACCTGGGCATCCCATAAATAACACCGCCATTGTTAATAATACTAGTATTTTATTCATCTTTTATGATATTTAAGTACTGAAGAGGGATTTGAAACTGATAGGATGTCTCATCCACAATTACTGCCCTAGCTCTCTTAGCTACAACAGCATTTGGATCCATTCCCCCATAATAAGTTAATTTACTCTGCCTGTCGGAACCTTTCCGTGGCTTGATTAATATTCTTAATACTTTACCTACGAAAGCTGTTCCTGGAAATACTTCACCTATAAGATCCTCTGCAGGTTGTTTAGGATTAGTAGTCCAATGAGCTTTCTTAGTCATTAGATTCTGACTAGTGGGTGACGTTACAGTTTTATGTATCGTATAGAACCCATTGTTTTCAAAATCCACATCAAGAGTAATAGTAGCCTTCTCTCCAAATAGTCTATATGTCTTTCCTTCTACGTGTACTCCCTTATTCTCCCAAGCTTCTGGTATATGCCAATGATACTCTTTATAAGCCCCTAGAGGAGCCCATCTAGCATCTATTATGATATTGTCCAGCTTGGTTATCCCTCCCTTAGAGTTCCTAGGAGGAGCATACGGATCAGTAGCTAGTATAAACTTATTCGTTTTAACTATATACCTTAAGATCTTAACCTCAGGGTATTTTAAATGCACGAAATCTCCTTTTTTAATCCACATAATTTCTTATTTTTAGGGCTCCTAAATAAGCAACCCTTGACAGGTTGCGTTTTGACATGACGAAATCAGCCTTCACTCCACGATATAATACCACTAAAGAAGGTTTACCTCGGCCCATATTTAGGTCACCTAACCTAACACGACTGTATCTGAGTCGCTGCATTAACGAAAAATCTCTTTATGTAAGACTCTTGTTTCTTGCCATTAGTGAAGCCCATATGAGTTAAAGAACAGGGGAAGACTTTGTTACATACGTAACATATTTCTTAGGCGGATGTAATGAGAGACAGTCAAGATCATCCGTCGGGTGCTTCCCCTTAGTTCTTATTTTCTTCTTCTTCTTCGAGTAGGTCTCTTTTTCGTTTCAAGTTGAGGCTCTTCTGTTTTAATTCCTTCGTCTTCTAGGTAGCCAGTAATCCGACTCTCTAGTACTTTAGGAATTACACATGTCCCAACCTGAGCTACTGTCACATACCCTTTAGGAGCATATACATCTCCACCAGGCTTGAATCGAGAATCTTCTTTGATGAAAGAGTTCAATAATTGATGATCGAATCTCTCTTTTTCAGAGTCTAATTTCTCTTCTCTTTTCTCAGCTAAGCCTAATGCTTGCTGCTTGTTCAGTAATCCTAGGTGTACAAATAATCCAACTCTATTAGGTCGGTAGAAGTCATCTACTAATTCACTTGGATCCACGTTCAAGATTAAGCAGAACGTAATGTTATACTTCTTAGCTTGAGCGCCATCCAACATTTGAATTAAAGCGATGCTGTCGTTTCCTTCTTTCAATAATTTCTGAGCTTCATCAATAACAATAATGTTGTTGTGCTCTTGTTCTTGGCCTAATTCTGTAGTAAAGTTCTGATCCATAAATGCGGTGAATGCCATTGAATCTAGGCTTTGAGCAACTGTTGCAGTCATTTGGTATACTCTGCAGTCAGGGCTTTTAGCTAAGTTCATAGCGATGTGATCCTGTAAGACTGTCTTACCTGAACCTTTAGGTCCAAAGATAGCCATGTTACAATTCTCTTTAAGACCCATAATAGCTACATTATTAATGTGCTCCATTTTAAGGTCTTTAACATCGTAGTTCTTTCCTTTAAATACTAATTTGTCAAGAGTGTATGACAATTCAGGGTATTCGATATCTTGACTGTAGTTATTCAAATACTTGTGACTTGAGAAGTAATTACCGTTTCTTTCCTGAATTGTGAATAATCTAATTGGTTCTGATACTACAACTTCATTCTCTTTGAGCATGATACGAGAGTCTTCAACTATTTTCTTAATCATATCAAGTTTGATGTCACTATCCGTTAATGGGTACACCATTTGGATGTTATCAGCTACGGAGATAAATACCTCTGTGTCACCATCAATCTCTTCAATTCTTAATTCATTGTTATTAGGATTCAAGTATATACTGTAGTCTCCTATGCTGAAGTTGTCAGCAGCTCCTAACCAATCTAACTTAGTTAATTTAGTTTCTAGCTTAATATAAGCAGTTTCTTTACCTTTAATTCCTTTGTACATAAATGTAACAGCAAGGTTAGAAAAGTTCTCAGAACGGCCTATTCGCTCAAATGAGTCAAAGTAAGTCTTCCATTGTTCTATCATGTACTCAGTACACCAATTTTCATAAGGCTTTCTAAATCTAATAAAAGCTCCGTTGTTACCTTCTTTTTGAAAGTAGGTGTCTTGGATGTCCATATTCTGGATACTTCTACCAGTCTTTATTTGTGCATTGATGGAGAACCTACTTGTCTCTAAGCCTTTTCTTAGCTTATCTTGATGGCTCTTGTCCCATAAGATTTTTTGTAATTGCATCATTGCAATAGTTATTACAGTGATTGTGAAGATTGTACCTGCTACCCATAATATGGTAGACATCATGCTAAATAATAATCCCATTTTGTTTAATTTTTTAATGGTTAATTAATTAAAAAGGGACACCCATATAGGTGCCCCAAACTTATGTCCATACGGACGGTGTAGAAAGCCATTACCAATCTACGTGGGTGTAAAACTATCCTATAGTTTCCTCAGAGGATAGGGTCTACCTAAGGTTGAATATTAACTGTATGCAGTCTGCGTCCTTAATGGTTAGGCTCCATAAAATGTAGCCGCCTAATAAGGCAAGCGCAATGACAATAAACATCAACCCACTTCCTATTACTAGGTAAATCTTTTGCGAATTAGTTCGCTCTTTATTTTTGCCCATGATTAAAGAAATGTTGGGAAGATTCGCAGAGACCTCACTTGAATGAGTCTACGTTTAATCTTCATGATGTAATGTGGGTCAGTAGCATACCGATGCCCAGGAGAATCGTAGAGTACTAAGTTTTCTAAGAAATAGTAGTACTCCTCTTCTATATCTGGATAGAAGTCATCTCCATAAAGCCCGACATAATCATATAGGCGTACTTGTTGCCATGCAGCATAGTTCTGAACCGCTTGGTCGATAGTTTTATAGTTACAGTACTGTCCGTCCACGTCTCTTATATTAGACGACTCGCAGTTACAGCCTGCATATATATTACACATCATACCTTGTAAGTTCTTATGCTTTTTAAATACACTAGAAGAAAACCAATTAGTTTCGTGTACTACTTGTGCTAAATATATTTCTACATGTAGAACCTTATATTTAATAGCAGCAGTACGAACTTCATTTAGTAATTTATTCTGATATGTACCTACGTGTATAGCGTACCCGAAGCATCCTAATACTATGAACAGAAGAAGTTTCTTATTCATCTTTAGTCCTTAATATTACTGACTTTTTTGATCGGTTATATCCAACGAGGGATAAACCTAAATCATCCAAAGTTTTATCAATCATGTACTTTACTTGTTTTTCCATTGATAACGGTTCTTTAGTCGTTGAGTTAACAATATTTCTATTGCCGAATTTAACCCAGACTGTTGCGATTAGTTTAGCTTCTGACCAAGTAAATTGCTTGGTTCGTACTTGACTAATTTTGTGTAATAAAGCTGAATACTTAGTATTCTTTTCTTCGATGTACCGCACATTCTTTGCAGTATAATTGTTATTCTTCTTCTCTTGGAATATCTCGAACTCTACTAATCGACCTTCAATAAATTTAAAGTCTTTTATATTGTCCTGATTATCTTTGTGAATAAGTATAACGTGTCTCTGTCCATTGTCAGGATGAGACATTGCAATTTTGCCGTACACAAACTTGGAAGATAGCCATTTACCTTCACACGTCACTCCAAAATATTTTACTACCTCCTCAGTGGGAGTCGCTACATCTGAAGTGGAAAGTGTCAGTTTGGTCTTAGTCTTTGTCTGCTTCTTCGGCGCCTGCTTAAGTTTTAAAATCATACGATTGATTTTTTAGTGAGATGGGGAGGATTACTCCTCCCCTTTCGGCTCACTTGTGATTAAATAATATTTTGCTCGAAATGAATCTCCCAAGGTCTACAAAGACTTTATCCACTATATCAGCTTCAAATTTTTCTTCTTTAAACTCTTCGACGGATTCAATCTCCTCAATGGTTCTTTCAATGTATCTTCTTATGATATAGTAATCATAATAAAATACAATTATTGACGTCATCTTTCCTAGGTAGCTGATGTAATGCTTCATGCTACTTTTAATGTAGGTTAGATAATGTAACGTCTCATATCCTATCCATAAGACTCTTAATGCGAACAAAAAGGTTATTAGAGGGATTTGGATCGCTGTCATCGCTAGTGCTAAGCAAAATACGAGGACGAGGCTTGTTAGAACCATTAACAGTTTTGGTAAGCTCTGGTACTTCATCATTGAATGATTTTGAAAGTGAAATAATCTGGGAGTCAATTTTAACTCTAAATGGTTTATTATTTAGTGCTACTATCTCTCTAACCAAATTATCGGGAATATTTATTACGTTACCGCCTACCAACTGTAACCGTAACTCCCACAGATCTCTTTTGTGTACTCTATGGAGGAAACCTTTTTCATCCTTTATTTCAACCAACCCGTTGTAGGTTAATTTAGTAGGGACGACTGTTTCCATCCTATCTAGCACCATTAGTTTCCCTGAGAATGTTCCATCCCAAGGACTGTAATATTTATTAGCTTTCTCCATCTCCTAAGAATTGCATTGGTAAGGTATTATCATCAATACCTTTCTGAATGTTTAAGAATAAAGTTTTACATTCTTCGCATAGAACTTCTGTTCCCTCACATTCTTTTTCACATCCTTCACATTTACCTACAGGGTGCGCTATCCTAGGACCTGCTACCTTAACTGAAACATCAGTATTTAAGAATACTTTAAAGGTTTCAACTGCTTCAGCTTGTAATTTTTCAATTGCTGCAAAGTCTGTAGGAGCGTAAGCAAAGTTATTACCTACGTTGTTGTATACCTGTCTCACACTAATTTGGATTTGTGTAGTTTTATCGAACAGAGCATCCAGTGTTCTCTTATTGATACCATGTATTCTAAATCGGCTTATGATTTCTTTCATAACTGTTCTAGTGTCTTCTTCATTGTACCCTAGTAAGACTAGGAGACTTTGAAGTTTAACTTCGCAACCGTGTGAAATCTCGGTCATGTGTAACTTTCTAGCAGTGTTTGGACTAATCTTATGTAGTACTACTACAAATTTAGAGAATTCTCTAGTACCGTATCTTAACTCTTTTCTGTCAACTACTTTAGATAACTCTCCTAAGGCGTTCCTAGAAGTCATTTGATGAGAGCCGACAATTTCTCTGATTACATCTCTTGAAACGTTCATGGCATTCTTTTTTGTGATAGCCATTGTGTTAATGATGTGTAGTACACTAGCTAATAAGTGTATCTGATATTCGCTTAGTGTGTCCAATTCTGGCATTTGGATAATTGCAGGTTTAGGTTCCTCTTTTTCTAATGGATTAGTACCATAACGTTTCCAGACTTCGAGAATAATAATTATTGGTGGAATGGCTAAGATGAAAGCAATAGCTCCCTCCGCATCTGTTCCAAATGGTGCGCTGTCCCATAAAAACACCATGAATTTGTACATGATAACGAACGCTACAATTGTTGCAATAATGTCTAGTGCGCCTTTGATGATGGCTTGTTTAACTTGTTTATTCATTACGAATATTTTTAAAAGGTTAATAAATAGTGATAGAAAGGGGATCGAACCCTGTTAGTTAGTTGTTACATTAACTGTCACAGCACCATACGATGCATAGGATTTAAGTCAGTGCAAAACTGATGTCACTCCTCCAGACCTACCATATAATAACACAAGGAAAGAAGACCCTACAGGTCTATTACAACTAGGTGACGATATGAGCATCACTTAATAAACTTTCTTGTGTACGTCTGCCGATCTACTCCCCTAAAGTAAGTCCTTTGGGGTTATAGAAAGGACAGGCGATTCCATGCGTTAACATGGTGTTTCCTTTCCAGTTGTTTACTGTATCTGTAAGAAGCTTCACAAGAAACTTATTACGTCCATCGAAATTTTTCCATCGTTCTTGTTTCACTCCACCAAATCTGCTGAGATCCTGTGTGTACCATCCATCTAACTGGAGGGTTACTTTAATCTCGCCTAAGCTTGGTGATTTGTCACTTGTATTTACCACTACCCAGATAGCGTTCTGCTTCTGAGACCCTGATCCATCTAATCTAAGCTTAATTCCCTCTTCTCTAAGAACTCTTGCGATTTCTTTCTTGAGGGTAATGTAAAGCCTATTTTTAATTTTACGTGTGATTACATCAGTTGACAGCATCCTTATAGGGACTTTGTTAGCGTGTTGTAATGTGTGGTATTTAGCAGATAACACTTGTCCATTGTTAAGTGGAGGATTATCTGGTCCCGTTATAAAGTCTCCTTTAAATTGTAAGAAGGATTTATTGTTTACAGCTATTGTTACAATCATTGTTACGTATTTAAAGTGATTTAATAAGTTTATTCTTAAGAAGAGCAAACTCTTTGAACCTGCTATTAAGTTTGTCAGGGTCTATAATATTCTCCACATGGAGATACCCTAAACGTACTTGCTTGATAAATCCAGCAATTACCTCTATTCTGTTAACTCTCTCTTGTTTAGATATACCCCAACCTAAAAATGAATTAGGTGACTCCTTAATTAACTGTTTAAGATCCCTAAGTGCGGATTTAGCAGGACGTTCACCGCCGTAACTAAATGTAACTTTGTCATCAATCAGAACCCTAAGTTCATTGTTTTGGAGATACACGTTAGAAATTACCATCCGAGGGATGTGTTTTTCCAATGCGAATATCGCAAATGACCCTTTGTATGGTCTGATCGTTACTTTATAACTACGTCCCTTTTTTAGTAGGGGCTTGTACTTAGCAGGGATAAAAAGTAATTCTTCTTTTCCCCCTATAGTTACAATCTCTTCTAAAATCTCGTAGCCTCTCATCGCCTTAACAAATGTAGTAAGGCCTAAAGGCAAGGTTGCTACCCCTGTATTAGGAGTTTTTTCTACCTCAATCATGATTTTAATTTTAAATTAAACAATATAGGGAGACCAGTTGCCCAGTCTCCCTAGTTTTCTACTTACCTTACGCTTCAGTCTGGAAGTTCTCCAATAACAAGTGTACTTCACTTGGAACCATAGATCGAGTGATCTCAACGTTCTCTAATTGGTCAAGTACTCTATCGTACATAGGTGATGTAGTGTTACTGTTTAACCAATCTATCACAGTACCGAAAGTGCATACAACTTCTGATCCTGTGCTAGTAGGTAGTTTTTGCTCTGTAGAAGTAGATGTAGGAATCACTTCTGGTTCAGCATCCATTGCTTCTTCGATAATAGCAATAAACTTGTTCATGTTACGTTCTTTCTTAGTAACTACAACTGATGCTGGATCTGCTGCGGCATGACGTTTTGCAACATTGTCAAGTCCTGCAGACCAGTGTCCGAATGGGCAAACACTTTTCGCTTTTTCAGCAGCTAATGGGTGCTCTTCTCTAATAAGACCTAATAAAGATTGGTAGTCCTTATTGGTGTAAATCTTAGGATTTACTTCGTCTTCATCAGTAACTTCGTTGTCATTCCCTAATTGAACAACTTTTGCTTTTCTCTTACGTCGAGTAGGTGCTGGTGTTTCGTCTTCTTCTGCTTCAGCAGTAACTAATACACCGTCTAATTTTTCTACTAAGTAAGCGAAGGCAATAACAATATCATCTAGGTTAGCAGCGTCGTCGCCTTCTAATTCTAATGAATCCATTGCATCGTCGAAGTGGTCTGGGTAAGCATCAGCAAAATCTTCTTCTTTTTCCGCAAACAAGTCACAAATAGTATCTACTGCAGCTCCGAATTTTTTAACGTCACGACTTTTCATGTTTGAATTATCGCTTGTTTCATGCTTGTAAAATTTCTCGAAGTTTTCAGCACTGATTATGTCAGTAACTACTTGTTCCCCTAAAATATGCCCAAGCCAGGCATGAATGTGAAACGTTTGTAACTTGAATGGATTTCCTGCAGTTCCTAATACAGCTTTAGTTGCTGGTTTGGTAGTTGCATTTGATCTGTTACGTCGTGAAGTCCTTCTTTGATTACTCATTTTTATGAATTTAATTGATTATGGGCAAAACGCCCGAAAAAGTTATAAAATATTTTTATGAGTCCTGTACAATACTTTAACTCGTTTGATTTTTAAAAGAGGGCTCCTTAAACCTACTTAGGAGCCCTTATAATTACCCCTCTTTTGGGGTATTGGATGCGTAAATATTAGCGTAGAAATCACCCTCTCGAATTAACTGAGACTCTCTGGGTAGTCTGTGTTTACCACATATTACCTGCCTTGGTTTGTAATTCATTGGTTCAGCGTCATCCTCATTCTCTATGAAGATGTAATCTTCTGTGATGTTGATTTCTGAACCACAGTCATCATTGATGACAAATGTCAGTGTAAGTACTTGTCCAAGTTGATTCAGCTCTTCATTAACTGAGCGAATAAACTTCTGTGCCTCATCAAATGAGTTGAACCACTCTGGCATCATCATAAGAGAATTTTCAGCAATTTCATTCATCGCTTGAGCATTCTGTGATACAAGGTTGTGTAGTTCCATAGAGTACTCTGACTGCAATGAGTCTAACCAGATAATAGAATCTGATTTAATACTTGCTACAATCTCAAGTCTTGCGTTCTCTTTACTAAGAGTGTTAATACTAGCTCCTTTGGTAGAGAGCTGTACCATCGTAACAGTCAAACATCCTCCCAAAAGTAGGAGGATGATGTTGTACGTTTTTCGACTAAATCGACTAAACTTCATTGTTTAATTTTTAATGGGTTAATTAATTTAAGTACTTGTCGTCGTACTTTGTCAAGTTGTGTTTTTTGACCATACTTATGATGAGATTAGGGTATCTTTTACTTGTAGCATAGCCACATCTTTTCAATCCCACAGCCCATTTTTCATAGTCAGGTTTACCATTCCTTGATCTCTTTATATTGAAAAGAGTTGAATACCTCGGTTTTTCTAATACAAATGTGTGACCTTTAAACGAGTCCTCAATAGAAATGAAGTTCTTAAAGAAATCCTTATGATGATCATCATTTGCATTAGTACAATGCCCTTTCTTACAGTTTTTAGAGTGGCACTTTATACCAAAATGATTTTTCGACTTCATAGCCAACCTAGAAGTACCGTATCTTGATTCAACACAAGCTTGGGCGATTTTAATTGAAGCTGGTATATCTGTCTCCCTAGCTAATCTTTGAGCTATTGGAGCTATTTTATTTATATACTCTTCTTTAATCTTCCTAGTTAGTTTTACTTCTGTCCAACTGTAGTCTTTACTATCCTTATGGTTAGATAGTATCTCTTCTTCTGCAACATCTATCTTTACTGGCAATGCAGCAGATGGCGTCTTACGCTTATAGAGGCTGTCTAAGTAGTTCTTTTGTCCTCCTGGGGTTAATGCACCCAAGATTTGATTCAAGTCCTTAGTGGCCTCTAATTTAGACCCTATGTAGTATCCTTTGAATTCTACACTTACTAAACCAGCGTTAATGCAAAAGAATTGCAAGAATAGGATAAATGTCATTACCCTACAGAAAATGTTAAATACTTTCCGAGCTTTTTCAATGTGCTCGTTAATGTCGAATTTGTCCTTAGTCTGAATAGACTCTTTTTTAGAAATGTTCATGTTATAACATTTTTAAAAGGTTAATAAAATAATAAAATTACTTGTCGGGCACCTCTTCGTCTGTGTTGTTAGACACTTCTTCTGAGGGTTCATCCATTTCTTGTAATATTTTTTCTTCTTTTCTCTGTGATTGAGCATTCCTATACATAATATTAAATGTAGCCGCCATTTCGGATACTTTTGGATACGCATATTTATGTAATCCGTATGTAGTTATGATAGCGCTCAGGAATAAGAATACGAAAGTGTAAGTCCAATTAGGTCCTAAATACTCTGTAAGGCATATAGATGTTCTACAAGGAGCTGTAATAGCTGCTAAAGTAATTACACCTAAAGTAAGTAATGTAATTTTAAATGGCACTGTAATGTCATTTAAGGCTTTTACATCAATTACTAGAGAGACAACTAGAATAATAGTTATAATTACATTCATTCTTTAGTCTTTCTAAGTATTAAGCAAGGTATAATGTGGATTGTAGAGTCTACTTGACTCTCATAATACCCTTCTAAGTAGGCAGTATTGTTACTGCCATTAGTCCATTTACCCTGGTCTGTAAATATATGGTGACCTGCAAAGTCTACATTGAAATAACGTAGATTTGACAAATCATATTTGTACTTTATTAGCGAATCGCTATGTACAGGGTTGTAATGTAGAGCATTGCCTGCTCCTACATACGTGTATTGTCCTGGATTTAGTATATTCTGTTGTTCATAGAAGAACAATGTGGAATACATGTCAGTGTCCAAGGTGTAGGTGATAAATTCACCTGATTGGTCGACCTGAGTCAACGTATCTTGTGCAGATACGCTGAAACTCAGCAATAAAAAGAGTAAAATCCTCATTTTTAATGGGTTTAAAGGTTAATTAATAGTGCCCAGATAGGCGACGAAGCCACACTGGGCTGGGATTAGCTTCTCTTTATCCTCTTTCGGATCTTCATAAAAGATCTACCGTCTCTAACTTTTCGGTACATTACGTATCTAAGATCTATAAGCTCAGTTAGGAGCATTAGGCCTGCTAATGAGGCCCAGAATAGATGTAGATATGATTCTCCTTGAAATACTCTTACTAACTCTATTGTGTAGAGACCAGTAAAAGCAATCGAGAACAAGATTGCTAAAAAAATGCGACGTCTAGTCATTTTTAAGGGGTTTAAACGTTAAAAATTGAACTTCTTCTGTATTTTACGTGCCTTCGTCTTGTGATTGACGAAGGAATACGTTCCAAGTATTACAGTAGCGCCTCCTGCTCCGATACAAGCCATTGATAGACCATTGATAAAATTGGTTTCATAGCTAGGATTATACGTACCTGCCTGATGTAATACTACACCTAAACCAGCTACGATTATTCCTCCTAAAATGGCATCACGAGCATTGTTTTGTGATGCTATATGATTGTTGTAATCATATTGTTGGTATTCGATTGAATTAGGAGAGGCTTGTTGAGCCTGCAATCCTAGTGATGAGAATAAAATAGAGATAAGAATTAACAAATATTTCATTGTGAATTGTTTTACCAGAGTCTATTTCTGGTGAGTTTATTAATGCACTCCTCAAATAATCGGAGCGTTATAAAAAGGTCGTAATTTGCTGTATGTCTAAGGTCTTCATTTACTTCTATGTCGAAGTATTTACATAGTGTAGACAGTTTTAGGTTTTGTGTACCTGCTAGCTTATTTATATTCATATCTGGGCACACTGTAGGAAATGCTAAGACTGCAGCAGCAAATGATGCTACTTCAATTAACATTGGGTGCATATGAGCATATAAATAAGGATAACGCTGTCTCTTGAGGAAGTATCTAAAGGATTCAAAGTCATAAGTGATCTTAAATCCTACAGGTATTAACTTCTTATAAGGGTTAGACTTAGGCGTATATTTCCTAAATATCTCTTTTACAAGAAGAGCTACCTCTTCTTCTCTTAGTATTACTGATTCGTTGTCTTCGATCCACATTTCTCTTAATGTAGTGAAATTGTGTTCTCCTTGAGCTTTTCTCTTTCTAGCGTGAATGAGAGCTTTTTTAATATTAACAAGTCCGTATCTGTCTTCCTTGTATGTCCAGTAAGCTTCAGGACATATATGAAAGTCGTACTGGTCCAATGACTCGAATCTTAACTTTTCATCCAATCTATAAAAGTGGAGAGCGAAGTTTAAGAGTCCTTGCATTGGACCAGGAATGTCAGTAGATTCTACGTCTATAAAGACGAACGTATCTTCTGGGAATTGGTCAATCAGCACCCAAGATTGGTGTTTCTAATATATCAATCCGTTTTAACAAACGCTTGATACGTCGATCCTGTGCTGTTGATGAGTCAACAAATGAATGGAGAGTTTCCTCCATTGTGTTTAATAATGCAGATACTGCAGCCTCGCTAAATAAAAATTGCAAATCGTGTTTATTCTTTTCAATCGTCTGATTATCAATTGTGCTATGCAGACGGTCAAGTAAATCACGATTGGCTTCTTTAGCCATCTCTAGTCTCTGTTCCAATGAACTTCTTTCTTCAGTTAACTCTAATACTCTGATTTCTAGCAAGCTAAGCTTTGCGTTAACTTTTGCCCACGGATTGGGCTTTGACTTTGGTTTATCCATACTAAATAATATTTAAGTGGTTAATAATAACGATCTTCTTTGATCGAATTTAAAACTTAGTGATTTAGAAGTCTTGTGGAATTGTATCTCAACCTTATTTTTTAGTTTTAGGGAGATTAACTTCTTCGTGACTTTAGCATAGATTCTATGCTTCCTTTTAGGATCGACATTAAAGTCAATCACTAAAGAATTAGGGGACACGTCACCCTGCTCATCCTTCCTGAGGATGTTGATAATTTCATTCGCATTCATTTTTCATGGTTTAAAGGTGGAGTGAGCCTTTTCGTGACTCACCCCATTACTTGAAAAGTTCAAACACTATATCTTTAAAGTAGCCTAGTACTACCTATGTAACCAATTAAAATACCTCAATAAATTCAACTCTAAGGGACTAGGATTAGAGCATTTTTTTGGAATTAAAGGGAGCCACAATTAAGTGGACTCCCAAATTAACCCCGTTTTATGGCTTTGTCGAGAATGTTTCGGCTCTAGGGATTATCCTAATAGGAATCCCTTCGAGGTCTACGTACTCGTAGTTTTCTTCACTAGCTTGTCTATCAGGGTAATAATTTACCTTGTTAGACTCTAGGTCTATAACTACCCATTCGTCTTCTGCGAATGTGGTCATATATTTGTATGGCATTTTGATTGGAGCTGACGGATTTTTGTGCTGCATGATATTTTATTAAGAGGTTAATTGAATGACAGCAGCACATGATAGTGCTACTAAGATTAACATATTACAGAACCAATGGTCCTGTTTTGGTAATTTGCTTTTTGAAGCGTAAATTACTATCGCAATTGCGACAAATAACACGGTTGCTATGTTTAACATAGGGTATTGTTTAGAGGTTAATGAATAACTGAGAAGTAAACTGCCCAGCAGACAAGAAAGAATAGTGTTACTAAAAAATAGTACACATAAAATAGTTGTTTCTTTTTTATTTTCATTAGTAGTCGATGTTGTACTCATCTAGAGCATCGTAATAACCTTCATAATAAGGGTCATTTAATGTTGTAGGAGTTGTAATGGTTGGCACTTCATACGTCTCCATCTTCCTCTTAATCTGAATATCCCTTAGGGTTTCAGTACGTGTAGGAACAGATGTGTTAGTATAAGCAGCAGGAATAGGGTTTGTTAATTTAACAGCAGTATCTGCTACAAAAAAGGCAATAGATACTATTGCTATTAATGTTACGATACCTCTAGTTATAGTTACTATGTTAGGCATAATGTTTTTTTTTTTTAGGATTTAAAAAGAGGGAGGCACTTAGACACTCCCTCATATGTATGAAAAACTCTACACTATTCGGAAAATGTGAGGACACCTGCTACGGATGTCCTCGATAATCGGTTTTGAGTTCGGTTAGTGGGTCTTATGAAAAATTTACTTATATCTCCTGAACATCAGCATCCCATAGGCGTCATAAATCATGAACATATCATTAAATGTTAAAACATTAATCTGTTTTTTAGTTTCGACATTAATTGCTGTAAATGTATGAGTTGATGTACCTGTCTTGTACGTATTTTCAGTGATTGGTCCTGTTAATTCATATGTGCTGCTTACTAAACCTTTACGGTCTTGATAAACAATAGATATGATAGTTCCATATAAAATGGTAATTGATTTAGTGTTGTTTGCAGAAATTACCGTTTCTTCTGCGTCATCTTCATATCCAGCAAATGTTACATAATCGTACTCAACTGGTGCGTATTTGTAGTATGAGAATTTAGTGGATTCAATAGGCTCGCCTTCAATTTGTGCAAATGCGTTGATGCTTGAAATAGCAAGCATTACTATTAATAAATATTTCACAATAATATAGGTTTAAAGGGTTAAAAATAGGGGAGTCTAGTTCTGCTCCCCAGATTAATTAATCTCATGAAAATATTACTTAACATCCCTGTAGGATGCTATTAATCTTGTTTTATGCAAGTTTTTTTGAATCAGAGCTGCTGACTCGGCCTTTAATTCCATGTATTGCATTTTATTTCCAGCGACAAATTCACAATCTATTTGTAACGTAACTTGATTGTTACGGTTAAACACATTCATGTAATGCAAGATTGCTTTAGTGGATTGCATTCTTTGTATCGCCTCTAAGTGCGCTTGTGAATTACTCCAATTCTTTATCTCCTCGTCTAACAGATCATCCACAATATCTGATAATTCAGT
>Ga0102829_1000225_pt1 | contig 17969 bp, 16 predicted proteins | sample ColrivemetaGS575_FD_84510 | JGI IMG/M metagenome (GOLD analysis project Ga0102829, IMG submission 84510) | Estuarine microbial communities from the Columbia River estuary - Freshwater metaG S.575 | ecosystem: Environmental > Aquatic > Marine > Intertidal zone > Estuary | place: USA: Columbia... | reverse complement strand
AGTTACTCAACTAACTTTATGAATTCCTTAAGATTATTAGCTCAAGATTTGATCGAGAAATATTTTCCTTTTGTAGGTTATGTTGATCTCGATCAAATCTGTTTTATTTTAGATGACAATCCAAAGCCTAAAAAGGCTCCAGTTTATAAAGTTTCTGGAATCACTCAAACTTGGGTAAGGGATATTATCAACTCTTCTCCTGAGAATTATGGAAAATTCTATTGTATTTCCGTTTATGAAGAAGAATGGAATGAATTGCAAAAATCTCAAAGAGAATGGTTCATGTTGAAATGTTTGTATTCGATAAGTCCTTCCTTAGATGGTAAAATCAGAACATTCGAAATTATCGATTATGCTTTTATAAATGAATATTTTATAAGAGTAGGTGTTGGGCCATATTGGGAACTTAGAGAAGATTTACCCTCTCTTTTAGGTTCAAATGATCCATTGCCACTGATATTACCAATGACTGATGAGGACTAGATGAGTTTATATAATACATATCGACCAAAAACTTTTAAAGATATTAGAGCTTCTAAGTCATCTGAAATTATTGCAAAACAAATTTCATTAAATAAGACAGCTCATTCTTATATTCTTTCAGGCCCTCCAGGTACAGGCAAAACTACATTAGCCCGTGTATCTTCTATGGCATTACTATGCGATAATTTTAATGAAGAACCTTGTGGCATTTGTTCATCATGTATTTCAGTAATGGATGATAATAATCCAGATGTTTACGAAATAAATTGTGCAGTAAATAATGGAGTTGATCATGTTAGAGATAATATTATTCAACTTGCTAGACTCGCACCAATATCCGGAAAATATAAGATATTCATTTTAGATGAATGTCATATGCTAACTACACAAGCTCAAACTACTCTTATTAAGATTACAGAAGAGCCACCAAAGCATGTAAAATTCTTCTTTTGTACTACAGATCCTAATAAAATTCTTAGATCTATCCAAACTAGAAGTCAAACTTTCCCAATGAAGAAATTATCTGACAAAGATATTTTTGATTTGCTTGAAAATGTTTGCGACAAAGAGAATTTTATTTACGACATTGACGCATTGAATATAATTGCAAAAGAAGCTGAAGGTAGTGCAAGAACAGCATTGTCTATACTAGATCAAGCTTCTGTAAGTGATATTTCTGATGAAAACATTCGAGAATTATTAAATAAATCTCCCAAATTTGTTTCATATGAAATTTTAGATGCAATATTTTCTTGCAATAGATCTCAAGCATGTAGACTAATTCAATCTTCTCATGCTGAAGGAAGAGATTTGTGCGCATTAACATTAGAGTGTGCTCATATTACAATGACTGCTATTAACTATGTTTTGCTTAAAACTAAAAAGGAAGACAGAGTTACTGAGATAGAAAATATAGCAAGAACTGTAAAGAGTCCATATTTAGTGGAAATTACTGAACAGTTGTATAACTTATCCTGTAATATAAGGCAAACTGTCTCTGAAGATATAGTTGTGATGACTGGACTTCTAAAAATTATTGATTGGTACGCTAGAAATCAAGCGTAAATTTAGAATTGAAATGAATATTGCCTTCGGAAGTAAACATGGCAACCGAAGATCCAAGAATTGTAAGAATAGTAAATAAAGCAAAAAAAGGTGACGAAAAGTCATTTAAGCAGCTTCTTAAGATGGTTGAGCCGGATTTGAAAAAAATCGCTGCTCACTTTTTTATTTTAGGAAGTGATAGAGAAGATGTTTTGCAAGAACTTCGTTTAGGAGTTTTTAAAGCTGTTAATTCTTACGACTGTACAAAAGATACCACATTTAAGAATTTCTGTGTTAATTTAGTTTGCAAAAGACATTTAGCTACAGCAATTTCGTCTGCTAAAAGAATGAAAAATTCTGTATTGAATGACTCAATTTCTTTAGATGCTCCTTTGATATTAGGAGATGATGGTAATTTGCAAACCTTAGCTGACTATATACCAGACAAGCTCAATCCTTTTGATGAATCTCCAGAGACAAATTTAGTGCAAGACATCTTAATGAGAGAAGAGTATGAAATCAATTCAAGCAAATTACTTGAAAAACTCACTCCTTTAGAAGCTGATATATATAAAGAATATAACATCAATTCATCATACAAAGAAATTTCAGTAAAACTTCAAGTTCCAGCTAAATGTGTTGACAATGCACTCACAAGAATTAGAAAAAAAGCTAATGAAGTTTACGTTAATTACAAAGAAGAAGAAAAAAAAGATCCTGCTCACACAAATATCAGAAAATCAAAACAGTAGGAATTTTTTTAATAATAATTGAATCTTAAATAAACTTTGCCTCTTGTCAATATTTCTACAATGATGTAGAATGTGCATTATGGAAACTTCAACTGTTGATGTAGTTATCGGGATGCAGTATGGCGACGAGGGCAAGGGAAAAATAGCCAATCAAATGGCTGCATCAGGTGATTATGATTATGTGTTTCGCTTCAATGGAGGAGGAAACGCAGGTCATACAATTTACCTCAATGGAGAGAAAATTGTTACACATTTGGTTCCTTGTGGTATTCTGCATGGCATTCCTAGTGTCATTGGTAATGGTTGTGTTATCAATACGAAAAAGTTATTTGACGAACTTGAGTATCTTGAGACATTTGGATTCGACACATCATTATTAAAAATTGCAGAAAACGCTCATATAATAACTAAAGAACATATCGAAGAAGATTCCAAAGATACAATTATTGGAACTACTCGCACTGGAAATGGCCCTTGTTATAAAGACAAAGTTGGTCGCACAGGCCTTCGTGCCAAAGATGTTCCTGAATTAGCGCCATATCTAGTTGATATGTATAGTCTTATTCATTCTTCCCCAAAGAAATTTTTAGCTGAAGGTGCTCAAGGGTACTGGCTTGATATTGACTTTGGTGATTATCCTTATGTCACATCATCAAATACCGGAGTGGGAGCTGTATTAAATAATGGTTTCAATTTTAAGCAAGTACGGGATGTTGTCGGGGTTATCAAATGTTATTCTACCTATGTTGGAGCTAAAGGATATCAAAAACACGATGAAAGATTTGAAAAGCTGCGTGAGATTGGTCAAGAGTTTGGAGCCACTACTGGACGACCAAGACAAATTGATTGGCTAAATTTCAATGAAGTAATTACAGCTTGCCAAATGAATGGTGTAACCAAGCTAATTGTAAACAAAATGGATGTTTTAGCTCAAATTGAAAATGGCTGGGATTGGTATCAGGATGGTAAATTACATTTTGTTGATGATGAAGGTTCATTTATGCTTTGTCTTATGAATTACATTGCAAAATACAATTCAGATATTGAAGTTGAATTCCAGGGTCAATTACATTGAAATTCAAACTATCTAAAATTGATCATCTCTCTAAATTGCAAGTATTGAATAAACTTGAAAAATCTAAGCTTGCAATTTCTGAAAATAAATCCTCAATTTATAGCAATCTGATATTTTACACAAATAACAATAAATTATTTTGTTATTTGAATAATATGCATGCTTTTTCTTCAGTGTTTCTAACCGATGTTGAAGAAGAATTTGCTTTTTCATTAGACTGTAATATATTTTTGAATGCTTTCAATAATTTTCCCACAAATGAAATTCAATTTATTTACAATTCAGAAAATAATACATTAGTTTTTGGCAATAAGAAAACCAGGGTATCATTGTCAACATCTCTTGTATCTGAAAAAGTGATTGAAAGTTTAGAAAATTCATTCATTTATGATAAAGATAACATTGTTGATATAAACAATGATGAATTAGCAAAAGCAATCAAATATACATTGTTTGCATGTGCGCCGGATGCTGAAGAATATCCTTACACTTCTATTTTGTTTTACATAAAGGATAATAGTGTATGCTGCCAATCATCTGACAAGCATAGAATAGCTTTATTTGGAGATTCAATACTGCCAAATAACACATATCTAATTTCTAAAAATAATGCTGATAATATACTAAACTTTTTAGATTACAGAAAAGAAAGCAAGTTTTATTTATCAAGAAATTCATTATTTTTAGTGAATGAGAATGATAAATTTGGTTGTCAACTTGAATCAAATGAATACAGTGCTGTATTTGAAAATTACAAAAAGTTTCTAAATACTGCTGAATCAATATTTTCTATAAAGCTTGACAAATCTGATGTTACAAAATCAGTAAAGTTCATTTCGAATATAAGTTCTGGAAACACTGTGACTTTTCAATTCCAGAATGATGAATTAATTCTAGGTAGTTCTTCTCATGAAAAGGGAAGTGCTATTGACAAAATAAAACTTGATGAAACTGTAAATGATTTATCAGTAGTTTATTTAGCGAGTCATGTCAACAAGGTCTTAGATATTCTGCCTGAAAACATTGTTGAATTTGATTTTTTGAACTACAATGGATATACACTGCTAAAACTAAAAGCAGACAGCTATATTCACTTAATTTTCCCAATGGAATAAAAATGTCATCTAAAATTTTTATTGGTTCAAGACACCAGGCTTATATTTTCTTAAGAGCCAAGAATAACTCCACTGTTACTGTGCATAACGTTCAGTCTCATGTTAAGAGTTTTTCACCTTTATTTGATGGTAATAAAACTTTTATTTACAATAATCCATCTTCTGAGGAAATAAAATTGATTTCCACTCTGGTTGATAAGAATATGGGTGAGCATTGTTTGCTGTTTGATGATGAAAGTTTTGATGGAAGAATTTCTTTAATCCAAAAAATAAGAAAGAGTAATTCTGTATATAATTTTTCCTATCCAGTATTAGGTGACACCACTGAACTTAAAAGAAGAGTTTTGCAATTTACAAAAACTTTAGAAATAGAAATAGACAACAATTGCTTTGACTGGATATCACAAAATTGTCCAATCTTTAGAATCAAGTCCAAAGAATCTGGTTCTAAAAAAGAATCTCTTACATACGACATAGAATTGCTTTTCCAAGAGCTATATAAGATTAGTTCTTACACAGACAAGATAACATTAGAAGAATTACAAAATTCTAATTTCAACACTGATTCTGATATTTTCATGTTCATTGATCAAATATTGAATAAAAAACTAAATGAGGCTCTAGTTTCATCCCAGTTGCTTATGTCAAGTATGGGTGAACAAGGTATGCTTTTAATTCTTTTGAATCAATTGTTGTTTCTTCTTCATGTTTCTCAATGCAAAGAAGAAAGAATCTACAACACTGATGATGTATTGAAGAGATTAGAGAATAGAGATTTAATTGGTAAATATTTATCAGAATCTTGGGAATTGATTTCAGTGCCAATAAAAAGCCAAAATCCCACCAGAGTTCGTATTGAAATTTCAAAAGATACATATTCAACAATCAAATTATCAAAAATGATTAATTTCGTTGTGGATACAATCAAAGATCTAAGAAATCATGGCAACAAAAATATAGCAATGTTTTTATTGCTAAATAAAATGCAAATTGTATAAAATCAGTAATGTTAGAAGATAGATATGTATACATAAATAATTTAATTGATAAAATTAAATCTGGAAATTCTGAAAGTTTGTTTGAACTGAAAGAGTTTTACAAACCTCTTATCTTAACTTCTATAAAAAGATGCATAGCTAAAGATCAAAGATTATTTCCTTACAGAGAAGACATATTATCCGAATCAATTTTTGTATTAGAAAAATTAGTACATCAATATGATCCATCTCTTACATATTTCTCTTATTTTTTATCTACAAGAATAGATATCAATATAATCAGATATTCTGTTGATAAATTTTTAGATAAAAATGAATCTAATGAAAATTATGAATTTGAAGCTACTTCAGACCCACTAAGTAGAATTGAAGATGTAATTACATTGCACGAAGCTATTAATAAATTGAATCCTAGTCAAAAAGAAGCTATTGAACTTTATTTCTTTCAACAAAAGGATCAAGAAGAAGCTGCAAGTATTTTAAATATCACACAAAGTGCTTTTTCGAAAAGATTACAAAGAGCAATTGCTTCTTTGAAAGATATTCTTGGTAAAGACTTTTATTGATGGAATATAAACAGATTATTTTTGTAATATATTATTATGTTTTCCAAATTCCTTTAGAACAATCGATCTAGAGGAATTATTTTATTTAAGGGGATTCTAATTGTGGTAGAAAACAATATTTCCGATGACATGATTTACAATTGGCGCAATGAATTACGTGCTCATAAAGACGGTGTATATGTTGTAGCCAATTCGACAGCTAGCAAATTAAAAAACCAAGGTTTTAACAAATCAGAAGTTATCGAGTTACTCGCAGCTAATAATTACGAAATAGAATTAGCTAACAGAGTAGCTTCTAATCTTTTTGACGAAAATCCAAATGTCGAACAGAATTCTACAGTTGAAGTTGCAGTAGTTCCAACCAAATATTCTGATTGCGCCCCTATTATTGAAAAAAATCTTCAAAAATTATCAGCTAAAGAATTCACTAAGCGTTTGTGCACTGGCCCTTATGCAATTGTGAAAACTGATGATAGAGGAATTACTCAATGGCAAAGATGGGCTTCAATGGCTAAAGAATCAGAAGCAGGAATGCAAAATTTACATTCAGCTCTTAAACCTTACATTGAGGAACAGTTACTCTACAGTGTTCTTACCGCTCAATCTGAACAGGCTGAAATTAAAACAGCATCACAAGATAGATATATTGTTTCAATGAAAAAAGGCACTGCTGAAGTAGACTTAATGAATGGAACATCCACAAGTGATAAATATGTTCAAGGTAGCTATTCATCATTTGGGCTTGTAGATGAATTTTTAGTCAAAGCTGCAGACACTGTTTCCCCTTATATGAGACTCAAAAGAGCAATCGTAGATTAATACATATAAACTATTCATTGAGCCGTGTTTTAATCACGGCTCTTTTCTTTTATAATACTACTATGGAAGAAGTTGTAGATTCTCTAATCCCAGTTCAAAATAAAAGCCTGACGAAGGATGATAAAAAGCCTTCGAGAATGTTCAGTGATTTAAAGGAAAATGAGAGACCAATAATTCCTTTACCTCCTGACAATATGAGTGATATTTCTTATCCTCAATTTATTGAACCGAGATGTGCTATTTGTGTATCCCCATTCAGAGATTTAGCAGAACATGTTTTTCTTGAGTCTGGGAAAAAACCTCAAACTGTTTTAAACTATTTTGCTAAACACTTTGATGCAAAGATGAACTGGGTGCAAATTAGCACTCACATGGAACAGCATTGTGATTTTAAGAAAATCGCAACATCTGGATTGAAAAACTATGAGCAGAGAGAAGAACTTATTGCTCCATGGATTTTCAGAGAACATCAATTGGCTCTTACAGCATTACTTGTTGAACTTGATGATGTAAGAGGCATGGACTGCTCTAAAAACAATGAGATGAAAATCAAAAGAGCAGCAATGGTTGAAAAACTCATTAGTAAAATTTTGCAAATCAAAGATGCAAGAGATAACCAGGGAGTTTATTCAATTAATATTTTTGAAATCTTAATGAAATTACATGAAAAAATGGAATCTGAATTTGATAAAAAAATTATAAGAGATGAACTTGTAGAACTTAGACATAAAATTCAGTCAGATAATTAAAAATGAGAAAACCTTCTCCGGACAAACTAAAACAATACGATCTTAAATCTCAAATGCTACAACACTCAGCTGCTGTAGTTGATTTTTTCAAAGAACAGGGTTTCGAAGGAGAATTTACAGATGAAATTTTTCCTGAAACAAGGTCTGAAGTATCTCATCCCGCTATACCAGAAAAAACAAGATTTAACCCTGATCAAATTGTAGATATTGTTACTTTTATAGAACATCCTTATTTTTGTAACTTAAAACCATACCCTTGGCAAAAATTAATTCTTAAATTGTTCTACATGGGTCAAGAAGGCAACACGAATCTAGAAATTACTAATTCAGAAAATCAAATTGATTGCGATGGATGTGTATGGTCTTATATCAAAGATAATGAATTAGATTTTTACAATACAAGAAATAGTCAAAGGCAAGTTAAGACAATCTTTTCAATTACAAATTCACCTTGTGTTCAATGCAAAAGATTAGATCCAGTGGTTAAAGAACACAGATATGAACGTGCTAATTCTGAAGCTACAAACCCTGATGCTGAAAAAAAAGTAAAAGAGTTTGAAGAAAGAGCAATAACTGACAATTATCAATCTGAAATGGATCTTCTTTACTCTGAAGAGTTTGATCCAAAATTAAGAATGCAAGTAGAGACCAAATGTCTTAACAGATACAAATTTGAAGAACTTGTTTTGGTGCTTGGTCGTCGTTCAGGAAAAGCTCTAAACTTAGAGACACCAGTATATACAATGTCTGGATGGTCTACAATGGGTGAATTGAAACTAGGAGAGTATGTATTTGCCCCTGATGGAACTCCTACTAAAATTATTGCTAAGTCTGATGTGGATTATCAAAAGCAAGCATATGAATTAGTATTTAGTAATGGAGATAAAATTGTTGCCTGTGAAGATCATGAATGGGTGACATTGACAAAAGCTCAAAGAAAAAATGCATCCAGAGGAAAATATTCAAAAGATCCTGTGCCTCAAGTTTTTACTACACAACAAATCTATGAATCATTAACATATGGCAATCCAAGACAGATGCTTAAAAAAGGCTCGCAAACTGAAAGAAATGAAAAATTATCTGTTGAGTATAATCATGCTATAGAGATTACAAAACCACTTATATTCCCAGAAAAAGAGCTATTGATTCATCCATATCTTTTGGGAGCATGGTTGGGAGACGGTTCACAGTCTTCTTGTCAAATAGCCGGAATTGATATGGAAATTTTTGATTACATAGAAGCTAACTGTAACCAGACTGTAAAACATTCAGAATACAATAATACTTCTCATTTTATTAAGCCAAATAATGAAAGAGATAAAATATTCTTGCACTTAATAAAAGAAATAGGAATATATAAAAACAAGCATATTCCATCGATTTATAAACAAGCTTCTATTGAACAAAGATTAGAATTAGTCCGAGGATTAAATGATACAGATGGTTATGTAGATCCTAAAAAATTTACAGTGGAATTTTGTAACACTAATGAAACTCTTGCTTATGATTATTATGAATTGGTTTGTGGATTAGGTTTCAAAGCAAGTATAAAAAAATCTGATGCAAAATTATATGGCAAAAAAATATCTGATCGTTGGCGCATCACTTATTCTGTCCGTCCTGGAGATAAGGTATTTAATTTATCTAGAAAACAATCGGTATTAGATAACAAAACATCAATAGATAAATCTGATAAATACAGAATTTTTATCAAGGAATGTAATCTTGTTGCTAATTCTGGTATGCAATGTATACAAGTAGAGCATCCTTCTCATATGTACTTAGCTGGTAGGAGCATGATTCCTACACATAATTCATTTCTTGTTTCTGCCATGGCTCTTTATGAGCTTTACAGGCTTCTTTCCATGGGTCATCCACAAGGAAGATATGGGCTCATGGAGTTTGATGAAATTGTTTTGCTAAATGTTGCTAGAAACGAAGAGCAAGCAAAAAAAGCAATCTTCTCTAAAATCAAACAAACAGTTTTAGCTTCTCCTTACTTTCAACCTCATATTGGTAAAGATACTGAATTGGAGATGAGATTTTTAAATGATCATGACCTGAAAGAAAATGAAAGAAGAATTGCTTTAGGTCTTAATCAATTTGCTGGAAGTTTAGTATTAAGATGCGGTTCAAGTAATGCTTCAGGTCTTGTTGGTCTTACTTGTTGGTCAATCATCATGGACGAAGTTGCTGCTATGGCTGGTGACAATCCTGATTCAGGCGTTGACAATGAATTGTATGATGAATTAAAACCATCTTTAGCAACCTTTGGTAAAGATGGAAAAATGATGATGCTTTCTAACCCAAAAGGACCAATTGGGTTACTATTTGATTTACATGAAAATCGACAAGATGATCCAACAACATTAGTATTAAGATTACCAACCTGGCTTACAAATCCTAATATTGATAAAGATTGGCTTGAAAATCAAAAACGCAAAGATCCCAATGAATTTATGATGCAATATGGAGCTGAATTTGGAGCTTCATCATCTGATCCAATGTTTACTCCTGATTCAGTGCAAAGAATGTTTTCAAGCATGAACATGGTGAAACGTGCTGAACAAGGACATTCTTTACATGAATATTTTTGCCATTTAGATCCAGCAAGAACTTCAGATTACTATGCACTAGTAATTGGACACGCAGAAAGAATCAATGGAACTATTGGACCAGATTTTCAACCTTTGAGAAGAGTTGTAATTGATCATATCCATTTTTGGAGTCCAATTTCTAAAAATCAACCTATCTCCGAAAGAGAAGTGGAAGATTATGTAATTGAACTTAATCAAAAATTCAGATTCAGACAAGTTAGTATTGATCAATGGCATTCTCAATCTTCAATCATCAAACTAAAATCAAGAGGTGTTAACATTGTTGAAAGACAGTTTAATAAAGAATATAAAGAAAAAATTTACACTGAACTGACTCAATTAGTAAGAGAAGATAGAATTGATGTTTACGATATTTCAAATGGCAAATACATTGATGCTGGTGGACAAGAACAGCATTTGAATGAAATACAAGAAGCTAAAACTCAATTCTTATTCTTACAGAAAAAATGGAAAGGCAAAAGATATTATATTGAAGCTTTATCAGGCTATAAAGATGATATCTGTGATGCTATTGCTGCAGTGTCTTATGAATGCACCACAAATAAAATTCTACAAAGACTACCATCAAGTAAAATGGTTAGATTTTCTAGAAGGTAAAACAATAACTTTTTTATGAAAATATAAACATGTCTACCAAGAATATTAAAACAGCTCAATTTGGTGGTGTTGGTGGAGGTGGTAACGGTACACCTTTTGCACCTGGTGGAAGTCCTATTGGCAACAAAGGAAAGAACCAAGGTTCATGGGATATCAACATGTACATCGACGAAGATGCAAGTTTTGATAAAATTTTAAGTCGTACTCATCTTGATAGAAATTATGATTCAAGCGACAATATTGAAAAAAGACTAACTCCACAACATAGAGATTCAGAACTAGAACTAAATTATATACTTTCTCCAGCTGAAAGAAGACAGAAGAGAATTTGGGATTCATTCTTTACATATCAAGAATCTTTGAGAAATCATGCTGAAGAAATAAAGAATCAATCAAAAAATATCAACTACACTAAACCATCTCACTTGATGACTACAGAAGAGTCTCTTAAGTCTAGAAGAAATCACGATGATCTTGCATTAAATAGACATGACAGAGAAGATAAAAGTCCTGATCAAATCAAGCCCGAAAGAACACATCCCGTATTATCAGAAACAGAACTAATTCGTGTTGCTCAATATTTAAATAATAATGATGATGATGAAATTGTTTATATTTCTGGAAATAAAATGACTAATGATACTCAACGGGATCCAACTTCGAAAATTCAAAAAACAATCAATCCTTACAATTACAACACTCCTGTTTTAACAGATGGCGTAGAACTTGACGATTATCTTGAAAATTCAGACAAAGCTAACAGAGGTGGGCAAGATTCTATGTACAACGAGCCCACAGTTTTAGACTATACAAATCCTGATTATGCTCCTTCTTTTCCTAATCCTAGAGTAAAACCATTAACAAAAAAAACTGACGAAAACAAAGATAATATTGAAAAAAGATTGCATACAGAAAAATACATAACTAACACATTTGATAGATTGTATGAAAAAGACAGTTTGGAAGAGCAATACGACACTTATCCAGCTGGTACATTACCTCACACACCTTTCGGATAATGTAAAATATACTTATGTATGATTACTTAGTTGTTGGAGCCGGATTATTCGGCTCCATTTTTGCATTTGAAGCTAATAAACTTGGTAAAAAAGTATTAGTTCTTGAAAATAGAAATCATATTGGTGGAAATTGCTATTCTGAGCCATATGAAGATTATCATATTCATAAATATGGCCCTCATATTTTTCATACAAACAAAAAACACATCTGGGACTATATAAATCAATTTGCATCTTTCAACAATTTTACATTAAGAAATAAAGCTTTTGTAAATGGAAAAATTTATTCATTGCCAATAAATCTATCAACAATTCATCAAATTTGGCCTGATGTCAAAAATCCGAAAATGGCTCAGGAAATGTTAAAAAAAGATTCGATAAAGATTGATAATCCACAAAACTTTGAAGAATATTGTTTGTCTACCATGGGCAAGACTTTATATGAAATGTTTTTCTACGGATATACAAAAAAACAATGGGGTCGAGATCCCGAAACTTTACCAGTTTCGATTGCTAAAAGAATACCCCTTAGATATTCATTTGATGATAGATATTATCATGATGATTATATTTATGAAGGCATACCAATCAATGGCTACACAGCTATATTTGAGAAGCTTTTAGAGAACATTGATATTGAATTAAGATGTGATTATTTAAAAGACAAAGAAGAATTTGATAAGCTTGCTAAAAAAACAATTTACACAGGATCTATAGACAGATATTTTAATTACATGTTTGGAGATTTAGAATATAGAACTCTCAAACATAACACAGTATTTACAAAAGAAGATTTGTGTGGGACAGCTTTGATGACATATCCCTCATTGATTTATAGTCACACTAGAATAATTTCACATAATTATTTCACAAACAGTAAATCTAATAATAAAGCGATCACATGGGAATATTCCAAAACTTATGAAAAAAAATCTAGCAGTGAAGATCCATATTATCCAATCAATGATGAAATAAATAATAATATTTATAAAAAATATAAAGATTTTGCTGATACAAATTTCCCTAATTTACTAATTGGTGGAAGATTAGGCGATTACAAATATTACGATATGGATGCGACAATTGACAAAGCATTGGCACTTTGTTTAAAGGAATTTTCATAGTTTCTAATGTATGAAACACTATGGATCACACGAATTCACAGATTCTTCTTCAAAAAGCTTCTATTTTAGACAAACAAGGGCATTATCTAAAATCAGATGCTATCTTTTTAAGATTAGCAAATTATTATCAATTAGATGACGTTACAAATCCTGGAGTTTCCATGTCTGAATATGACGAGATGGAGGACGAATTCCAAAATGCTGAACAGCTTAGAAGAAAAAAACCAAACTTGTTGCCTAAACAATATTTTGATCTTGGTGGTGAAGCAGATGGGCAAAATATGGAAGGGTTACTTAATGGCCCTGACAGTGTACCAGGTCCAGCTTATATAGATCCAGGAAATTTAGCATCAAGTCCATCTATGGCAGGTGATGTTGATGGACATTTATTCTCAGAAACTTACGAAAAGAATGAAGAAGAGGGAAATGGTTGGAAGAATAGAATTCCAGATAGATAACAGGAGAAAATTATGCCTTTACCAATTAAATCATTAAATGATCAAAACATGAATAGTTCAATTTTGGATATGCCGGAAATGTCCACTTTAGGATTGTCTGATTTGCAAATTCAATTATTTGGTTTTACACAAACTGAATCTAGAGAAGCATCAAAAATTTCTGACAGACAGCTTATTATGCTTAAACAAATTGATGCTAATGTTAACGAAGTAGTTACAGCAGCTAATCAAGTTGCTAATATCAAAGATTCTAAAGTTTGCTCTGTACCACAAGATATTACAGATCATGATTTATTATCTCTTAAAACTGCTGGATTAATTTCAGGATATGGCAGATCTGTAACATTAACAGATAGAGCTAAACTTGCTTTGAGAGATCATTATCTTTCACAAGAAACTGTAAATGAATTTAAAAAATCTAGAACAAAGAATAAATTTAATTTAGAAGAAGCTAGATCAGTAAAAGCATCTGATAAGCCAAGATTTGTAAAAGTAGCATCTTGACTCACTGATGATGAATTCCGTGATGAATTCGATGTAAGGTTTGTAGCAAATACAAATGCTACAAGACAAAAGGGCTTAATGTTTGCAGAGCCTTTAGATGAATACGAAGTTGTTTTTTTTGATTTTCCTGATGAAGATCAACATAGTTTTTGGAACAACAACGTAGATTTTTCTTTAAGTTTAGCTTTCTTGGATAACAAAAATGTAATCCTTGATTTCAAAGACCTAAAGGAGCAAGATAAAAAACTTGTTTCTCCAAAATCTAATAAAGTTAAATATGTTGTAGAAGCAAAACATGGTGTATTTGACAAATTAGGTATAAAAATTGGAGATAAATTGATTTTGAAGGATAAAAAACTTATTTTAAGAAAAAAGTAAATGAATAACAATCCAAAGGTTTTAAGCCTTTAAAATCAGAAGGATTTAATTATTCTTTCTTGAGGAGAAGATTAATAATGGCAGATAGAATTTTCCCAAGCAATTATTCAGAAGATGCATTAGATTCTGAACTTGTGTTTAAGGGTATTGATTGGGACAACTTTAATACTAAATTAGCAGAAGTGCAAAGCACTATGCAGACTACAGAACTTCCTGAAGAATTCAAAGAAGTTTTGGCTGGTAAATCAGAAGGTATTCCACAAGAAGTTCTTGACAAATGGAATGCAAAAAAACCTAAGTCAAAAGGAAATATTGAAAAACTTCCTGGTGATGAAAATAGTGGTCTAGAAGGCTACGTCAGAAAACATAAAAAGTCTGATGATGATAGCGACAAAGAAGACAAAGAAGACAACGAAGATAAAAAAGTGGAATCAAAAGATTGCACTTGTGGCAAAAAGCCTTGCGCTTGCACTAGTGAAATGAAAAAAGAAGTGAAATCAAAAGATTCCATTGACAAAAAAAATGAGATGAAGAAACAAGCTTCTTTCCATTTTAGTCATCCATCACAAATTGATGCTTCTGCTGTTGAAACAGCTATTTCAGAAGGCGATGACTTACTTGTTAAAGCTATTTTAGCAGCTAGACAAGAAAGAAGAATGAGATTAGCAAATAAAATTGAAAGAACAATTATTGCTCAAGAAATGGAAAAAAATCTCAAACTTGCTAATGAAAAAGTTCAAACATCTAGAACAGCAACCGTAAAGAAAACATCAAAAGTAAGCAATACTGAAACTGGTGATTCTTTTGTAAAGGTATCTAATATGAGTCCTAATTATAAAAAAGCATTTGCAGCAAAAGCAATTGCACATGGTTTTCCACAAGAATACATTGATGCAATGTTGGGTGAATCTGAAACCAAAGCTGATAGCACTGTTGAAATTAGAGAAGTTATGTCTTCTAAGCTTAATTCAAATGTTAAAAAAGCAGCTGTTACATCAATGGTTAAAGAAGCAAACCTTACTAATGAAGATTATTCAAGATTACTCGATTATTGGATTAACGAGCTTGGATATGAAAAAGAATGGGCAGAAGCTCTCTTTACAAAGAAATACGATTAGTTATCCTCAAGAAAAATATCCCAGAAGTAATTTGCTTCTGGGATAAATCTTCTTGTAATAATCACACCAGGAATTAAAAATGAGTAAATTTAAGAAAGTATCTGAAAATAATGAAATCCCGAATTTCATCGAAAAGAAATTCGTAGGAGCTAGCTATCAAGTAGAAGAAGATCCTTATGCTGAATTGAGGAATAATTCTGCAGAAAACAGAATCAAAATTTCTAAAAATGAAATTGGATTAAGAAAAGAAGCAACAAGTGTAGCAAAATCCTGGGAAAAAGTTCAAGGCGCTTCTGTATATGAAGATCTTCGTGCTCAAAGCATGGAAGAAAGATTGGCAAATTTAGAATTTGGTTCAATCAAAAGATCTGATTATGGAATTGAAGAAAACTCTGTAAGAACTACCACTAGTAATTTACAAGCTTTCAGCCAAGATGATTATTTAGATGCTATGCTAAGAAAATCAGCTTCAATATTTAACCCAGATATGATTCAAATTACTGAAGAATTTATGAATAGCCAACAAACTACAAGTGAACAAAGTAGATTTGAACAACAACAAAAAAGAGAAGCTAAAGCAAGCAGACATTCTCAATGGGAAAACAAAAAAATGAATTCCATCAGAGAAGACAAAGTTGTTAGCACAAGAGCTCATTCAATTCTCAGAACATCAGCTGACGTATCAAACAATTCACAATTTGGAATGATTGACACATCAGTTTTAGATGAAAGAGAACAAATTAGAATTGCTAATCAAGAAGCAATCAGAAATAAAAAGTCTGCTGTCAAAGCACACAAACAAGAAGCTATGTCTGAAAACTCCAAGTTAAGCGCACAGACAGCTAGAGATATTTATAATTTTGTTTCTTTAGATTTTGATGATTTAGATTAGAAAATGAAAAAACTTTCTCAAACACAATTCCTAGCGTCTAATCCAGCAACTGCTAAAAGTTTAGGATTAGACAACATGCCTATGAATAATGTAGCTCAAGAAAATGCTTCACCTGCTGGGGATACTGATTCTCAAGGGGGTGTTTCACCTGATGAGATGAAGAAAGTACTTCATGAAATTGTCAACGCAGATAATCCTGAAGATTGTATGCCTAAAATTGAAGCAATTGCTTCGAAACCAATGAATGATGGTAAATGGACAGAAAAATTAAACATCCTTTATCATGCATGCAAAATGGCTAATGATCCAAGACAAAGATCTGTCGATCAAGACACTGGAAAAATGGACCCCACTCCTAAAGAATTAGCATTAAGATATATAAAAGAATTGGAGAAAAATATGACAGCAGATGCTCAAGTTTATAACTTCAAATTATCACAAAAATTAACACAAAAGAAGAAAAAAACAAGAGGAAATCCTTTTAGAGTTTTAATGGGTAAAGTAGGAAAGCTTCTTGATCATGGTATTGAGAAACAAGATATTGTTCGCTATATTTCAAAGCTAAACTACTGGAACAAAGAAACTATCGAAAGAGCTGTTCAAATTGTCCAAGAATATAATCGCAAAAAAGAACATAAAAAACAAACAAAAAACACTTCTAAAAAAGATGTGGTAGAAGATGTTGTTGATGAAATTAAAACTCATGGTAACAAAACAGCATCTAAAATTTCAACAGCAGCTTACGATTACACTGCTAAACCAAATTTTAAGACAAGATCCACTGGTGAATTAATTTACAGAGCTGGTTTTTTATTAGATTTACAAGTTATTGATAAAAATACCAAACAAGGTGATTTCAAAGAAGTGGCAGATAAAAAAGGCGCTAAAGAAGAACTTCAACAAATTAAAGCAGCTCTTAAAGACAGAGGCATGGGGCCAGAAGAACTTGAAATGTTGGGACTGGGGAAATAAAATGAGTGGTTATAAAATTACAACTAAATTAAAAACTCAAGATAATGATTTAGCAAACGATCTTATGGAAGGATTAGGCGGAGGAGCTTTAATCAATATGGTTTCTGATCTTGTTCACTCAACAGAAGCTAATAATCTTCCAGCTGATGATTTATTTGAAAGTTCTCCTTTCAGTGTGGTTCGTATTTCAGATTTCAACCAAAAAGATCCTGTAATAGCTCAATTTGTCCTTCAAGGTGGAATTAAATTCATTAAAACACTTTTGACAAAAAATGATGCTCCATTTAGACTTTCTGAATTACATAGGGACTTAGTTGTAATTAGAACGTCCTCTATGAGAAAAGTTTTGAGATCAGCTTACAATTCAATGCAAAATTGTATTGACAGTGCTAATGAAGCAGTAAAGCTTGAAAGAACAGCATCAAACTTAAATGAAAAATCTAAAGGTTCATGGCAGGTAGAAGCTATTGAACATTTAGATAAATTTTCTTCATATGGCACAAATCATGAAACCGCTAGTAAAATTTCTTTAGCTAGAGAGTATATGCTTTCAGGTGAAAAATTATTCTTCAAAAAGGCCTCAAATTTAGTAAAACAACTATTTGAAGTGATTACACCAAAAGAAAACAAAAGAGTGGCATATACCACATTATTTACCCAAAATAATGAACCATATTTGATGTGTCCT
>Ga0102829_1000224_pt1 | contig 17997 bp, 16 predicted proteins | sample ColrivemetaGS575_FD_84510 | JGI IMG/M metagenome (GOLD analysis project Ga0102829, IMG submission 84510) | Estuarine microbial communities from the Columbia River estuary - Freshwater metaG S.575 | ecosystem: Environmental > Aquatic > Marine > Intertidal zone > Estuary | place: USA: Columbia... | reverse complement strand
TTATTAATAGTTAGGGTATTGTTTACCATTTCCTGATTTGTATAGTTCGGTTACGTCTGCTGCGGATAGTTCTTTATTCCAAACAGATAATGCGTCTACTTTACTTCCATTAGGTGCATATGAACCTTGTGGATTACCAACACCCACTGAAGATAAAACACCAATTGTTGGTGTAATTGCAGCTGTTGGTGTTGCTGGGTTTAGTGCAGATGTATTTGAGCCAACTAAAGAGCCGTTAATATAAATTTTTGAACTTGTTGAATTTTTTCTAGCTATTGCTATATGATTCCAAGCATTATTAGTTAATGTATTATTTGCTTGTAATCTAATATATGCACTATTTGGGTTTTGATATACACCACTATAGAATACATCAAAATAAATATTATTACCATATGTAAATATATTCCACCCTTTACCCGTTGTATAATCATTTGATACATTAGATAATAATACACAATATAAATTTGAAGTATTGGCTGGCATGTAAAGCCATCCAGATACACTAAAATCACTAGTTAATGAGTTTAATGAATTATTAGGTAAATTAACATAATCATTAACACCATCAAATGTAAATGCTTGTCCTATTTTACCAGTTGCGAACGTACACCCATTCATTAATGTACCGTGGTTTGCACTAACTGAATCGTTTGGAGAAGCAATTAACAAATTGGATGTAGTAAATGGATATTCTTGTCCATTTCCTGAGTTGTAAAGTTCAGTTACTACTGCTTGGTCTAATTCCGATTCCCATGTTTGCACAGCATCTATTTTTAGACCAGCGTTTGCTGCTGCCCAAAAGGGTTGTGAGAATGCGAAGTAATAGGAACCAATAGAACTCCATCCGTTACTATAAAGTGGGTTAGCGGTATTAGTATTTGAGTTTGAAAGAACGCCATTGATATATATACGACTTCTAGTACTACGCTTTCTAGTTACCATGACATGATTCCATTGACCTGGTGTTATTGTATTATTAGCAGTAGAAAGATTCACATTTCCATAACTTCCTTGTGTACTATCACCTATGTTGAAATATATTTTTTTATTTGTAGAATCATAACCTATCCACCAACCAAAATAACTTGGATATGACCCTGTGTTATCAAATGCCGATAATAAATGTGCGTTTGAAACATAGTTAGTAGGAACAAAGAACCAACAACTTACAGTAAAATCGTTAGTGAATGTAAAAGTATTATTTGGCAATGATACAAAATTACTCCCATTAAAAGTAAAAGATGCAGTACCTAATTTACCAGTACTATAAGTCATAGAACTGGTATTGTAACCAGTTGTTGAGTTAGGAGTTACAATAGTTCCATTAGCACTACCTTTACTATCATTCGCATTACCATTTGCGTTCCACGCATTTTTAACTGTTGTATTGTTGGTACCATCTCCATTCCATACACCATATATTGATGTAAGTAATGAAGATATTGGATTTACGTATGCTCTCCAACCTACTTTTGTTTGTGCCATAAGTTATATATTTTATTTTTAGTTATTAGAAAAAGGTGCCCCAATCAAGGAACACCTTTTTTAGTTATTATAATCCAAAGAATTTCTTCTTCTTATTTATCGGTTAACAAACTCCGTAAGCATGAACTTTATCACCAGTACTTGGTGCGATAAGCATTGTAAATGCAGTTACCATTCCATCAGTAATAGATGCAGTATAGTCACCAGAATCAAGTAATAAACCATTCATATAGATTAACTCAGAATCTTCTCTAACTTCAATAGCTAAAGTAAACTCAGTAATTACTCCATTAGGTGTTTCTACTATAGCAACACGTTTAGAATAGATATTAGCAAAATCTAAAGCAATAGATGCTTCAGCAGATTCAGCTCTTGATATCTCACTTGACATATCAGCAACTACCTCAGCAAATGAGTCAATTGAAGTTAAGTCAGTGTTAGCGATGATGTAAGATACTTCACTAGATAATTGTATAGCAATAGAACCCTCAGCAGACTCAGCTCTTGAGATTTCAGAAGATAAATTGTTAGTTAATACTAACTCAGCACTTGTAGCACGAGATTCTTCAGCATTAACGTCAGCGATTCTATTAGATATCTCAGTAGATAAATCAGCACCTAACAAGTTAGATAAAGATAACTCAGCACTTTCAGCTCTTGCTTGCTCATCATTAACATCAGAAATTCTATTAGATATCTCAGAAGAAAGATTAGCAGCGATTGAATCATCACCAACAACTCTTAAAGAAGCTTCAGAAGATACAGCAGAAGCTCTATCAACTAATTCAGAAGAAAGGTTAGCAGCTATTGAAACATCAGCAGAAGCTCTAGCAACCAATTCAGTAGATAATGCTGCGTCATTAGACAATACATATCCAGCGAATGCGTTATCGTTTGTAGTATCAACAGAGTTAATCAATGTAACGATTTCAGCAAATGAATCTTTATCAGCATCAGAAGCTAATAAGATAGCATTAATACGAGATTCCTCAGTAGAAAGCTTAGTAGCAATAGAAGCATCAGCAACAGTTCTTAAAGAAGCTTCAGAAGATACAGCAGAAGCTCTATTTACCAACTCAGAAGATAATCCAGATGCTATTGAGTTATCAGCAGCTAAACGAGTAGATGCTTCAGATGTAATAGCAGAAGCTCTAGCAACCAATTCAGAAGATAATCCAGAAGCAATAGAAGCGTCAGCAGAAGCTCTTGCAACTAATTCAGTAGAAAGGTTAGTAGCTATTGAAGCATCAGCAGTACTTACATAAGATTTAGTAACTAAAGATAAATCTCCAAATCCAGTCAATGTAGCTGGTTGAGCAGCAACATTAATTAAACCAGAGAAAGTACGAGGACCACTTGCTGGTGCAGCAATAGAAGCCATTAATTTAACTGTGTTAGTAGCAGTATCAACTTCAATTGTAGTACCATCAGTCATTGGCATAGCAGATACGACAGAAGCATCAGCAGAAAGTCTAGCAACCAATTCAGAAGAAAGACCAGCAGCAATTGAGTTATCAGCAGCTAATCTTGTAGATGCTTCAGATGTAATAGCAGAAGCTCTAGCAACCAATTCAGAAGAAAGACCAGCAGCAATTGAGTTATCAGCAGCTAAACTGATTGAACGCTCAGCTGTGATAGCAGAAGCTCTAGCAACTAACTCAGTAGATAATCCAGAAGCTATTGAGTTATCAGCAGCTAAACGAGTAGATGCCTCAGCTGTGTCACCAGAAGCTCTAGCAACCAATTCAGTAGATAATGCAGCATTATTAGATGTTACATATCCAGCGAATGCTTCGTCATTTGTAGTATCAACAGAGTTGATTAAAGAAACGATTTCAGCAAATGAATCTTTATCAGCATCAGAAGCCAATAAGATAGCATTAATACGAGATTCCTCAGTAGATAATTTAGTAGCTATTGAAGCATCAGCAACAGTTCTTAAAGAAGCTTCAGAAGAAACATCAGCAGTTCTGTTAGATATCTCAGAAGATAAATTGTTAGTTAATACTAACTCAGCACTTGTAGCTCTTGATTCTTCAGCATCAACATCAGCGATTCTATTAGATATCTCAGAAGATAAATCAGCACCTAATAAATTAGATAAAGATAACTCAGCACTTGTAGCACGAGATTCTTCAGCATCAACATCAGCGATTCTATTAGATATCTCAGAAGATAAATCGGTAGCGATAGAACCTTCAGCGGCAGCCGCTCTTGATTCTTCAGCATCAACATCAACGATTCTATTAGAAATTTCAGAAGATAAATTGTTAGTTAATACTAACTCAGCACTTTCAGCTCTTGCTTCTTCAGCATTAACATCAGAAATTCTAGCTTCGATTTCAGCAGATAAATCTAAAGAGATAGAAGCATCACCAGAAATTCTAGCAACTTCTTCTAAAGATACAGCAGCTTCTCTATCAGCAATTTCACTAGATAATTCACCAGCCAATGATTGGTCAGCAGATAATCTAATAGAAGCTTCAGTTGATAAGTTAGCTGTAGCTGTAGCTGTTAATCCAGTAATTGCTCCATTTAAATCACCATCAGCAGATTGAAATGCAGAAACGATTTCAGTTAATGAATCGATTGCACCAGCATCAACGTTAGAGATTACGAATTCAACTTTAGTATTTAAAGAAGCCTCAGCAACGATAGCTCTTGAAGCTTCAGTAGATAAATTTGCAGCAATTGAACCTTCAGCAGCAATAGCTCTTGATTCTTCAGCATCAACATCAGCAACTCTTAAAGAAGCTTCAGCATCAATGTTGTTTTGTAATGAAGTTTCAGCAACAACTCTTGTAGAGATTTCAGCTGACATAGCAGCAGTAACAGATACGTCACCAACAACTCTTTCAGAAGCCTCACTAGAAATAGCAGCAGCTCTTGTAGAAGCCTCAGCTGTAATAGCAGAAGCTCTAGCAACCAATTCAGAAGATAATCCAGAAGCAATAGAAGCGTCAGCAGCAACTCTTGAAGAAGCTTCAGCAGATACAGCAGCAGCTCTTTCAACTAATTCAGTAGAAAGGTTAGCAGCGATAGAACCTTCAGCAGCAATAGCTCTTGATTCTTCAGCATCAACATCAACGATTCTGTTAGATATCTCAGTTGATAAATTGTTAGTTAATACTAATTCAGCAGATTCAGCACGAGCAACTTCAGTTGATAAACCACTTGTAGCTGTAGAAGTCAATGCAGTAATTGCTCCATTTAAATCACCATCAGCAGATTGAAATGCAGAAACGATTTCAGTTAATGAATCGATTGCACCAGCATCAGCATTGTTTGTGATAAAATCAATTTGATTTTGAAGTGATTGGTCACCATCGATTCTTGCAGATTGCTCGTTATCGATAGCAAAATCTCTAGAAGACGCTTCAGCTGTGATTGCAGATGCTCTTGCAACTAATTCAGCAGAAAGGTTAGCAGCTAACGAGGTATCGCCAGAAACTCTTAAAGAAGCTTCAGAAGATAAATCGGTGCTAGTTGCAGAATTAATCGAGGCAACTGCTTCGGAAACACCAGAGATATCAGTCAATACGATACCTTGTGGGTTTGTAATTTGTGCGTTGTCCAATATTAAATCGGACTGTCTATTTAAGACAATTTTTGTACTCGCCATAATTTTTTTTTATATTATTGTTGTTATTTTTTTTACATAATAATTTAACATCCATTAACTAATAGATATGAATTACAACAAAAATTATTTATTGTTATAAAGTAAATTTTTTATGTTTTTTATTGCATTTGTGTATGCTAGAGGTTCACATGAACCGTTTTCCGTTAAATATTCATTTACATATTTGGTTAACTCTGGGCTTTCATTAAAAACAAAATTAGATTTTGTTTTTACTTTATTTAAGTTGAATTTCAAACCCTTAGTCTTGAGGTAGGCTGTTAAATATAAATCTGATGTTACGTATGTTATTTTATCATCCATTTTTAATATACATTTACTAATAAATAGTGTTAATCGTTATAAAAATACTTTATTTTGAAAAATAAAATAAAAAAAAATCATACGGTTCTATAACTACATTTTAAACGCATATTTTCAACCAAAGGATAATTTAACATTATTGCGTTTCCATATATCATATAATCATTATCAGTACCATTTTCTAATAACAATCCATTAAGGTAAATATGTTCACTACCATGTATTGGAATGTGCGATAATTCAAAAATTGTATTGGAATTATTAATAAGACCAGTTGGTGTTTCTTTGTCGATGTATTTAACAACATCTTTCTTAAGCGTTAATTCAATTTCATCCCAATCATCTATTGTTCCATCCCATTCAACATCTTTTAATTTGAAAAATACCGAACCACCAAAGACACCCACAAGCATACCAGCTCTACGTCTTTCTTCTGGTATTGCATTTAACTCTAAAAGATTATCAACGTTTCTAACTCCGTCAATACCATATAATGGTTCAATTACTGGGTATGTATCGTATGAATTATTAGGGGATATAAAACCCATAATAGGAACGCCACCAAGTATTTTTGTATTATTTGACATAAAACATTTTTATTAATCTTATTTTAATTGCACATCCAAATATCTAAATCACCATTAGTTTTATAGAAAGTTCTATATACCCTATAAGTTATTTCATTACCGTTAGAATCTTGAACAGTGATATTTGGCATATCAATGTAAGGTACTTCAAAACTTAAACAACCACTAGAGCTATTTTTCAAATTACTAGGTTGAGCAAATGTCAATGGTATAAGTATATACGCATAAGCATTTGTATTACCAGTAATTGCTACATAACTATTAACAGCTGAATTAGTTGGTTTAAATGTTAAACTACCAAAATTGGTTAAATCAACACTAGTGTTAATCAATTTACCATAATAAATACCATCAACTATTGGTGAAATGTTGTTATTAGTGTTTTCTAAATAATCTTTTATTTTTTTATAATTATATTCAATATCACAAAAAAGTAAATCACATATGTTAAATTTAAATTGAGATATACCACCAACGAACGTACCACCAAAGTTTTTTTCTATCGGCAACCCCCTATCAGCCATATCTAGACCATCAAAAGTTTGACTTTCCAACAACCCTAAAGAACCACCACCTAAACTAAAATTAAATGGTACACCCACTTGTTTTAAACTACTATCATTTAATCTTCTACCAATAAACTCATCAACCTCATCAACAACAAACTTTAATTTTGCATTGACATAGAACATAAGTTTACCTTTTCTTTTGCTAGCAATTTTTAAATCACAATCATCCAAATACGGCATAACAAATCTAACAGCAATATATGTCCATTCTTCTGGTTGGATTATCCCAGCGTCTGAATACTTTTCTTCTATTGTTATACCACTAACATGTTTTAACCCATTATCTGTTGTTATACAATCACCAGTAACCGTTAAACTTCTATAACCAATCCTACCATCATCCGTAATTCTAAAAGCAAATGCGTTATCTATAATATCTAAATTATAATCCAACGTATCTTGGTCTTTCGTAAATCCAGTAAATGTACTAACTGTTTCATCACCTAACCCATCAGTAGACTCACCACAATATGTGTTACCATTACCTCTACCATATACTAAAAAAGGATTTGTTTTATTTGTGACTACTTGACTATGTGTAACAACAACTTGTCCACCACCACTATACGTATTAACTGTTTCAGAACCTAACCCATCAGTAGAATCACCACAATATGAATTCCCACTACCTCTACCATATATTAAAAAAGGATTTGTAACCACATCAATATTAATCAATGGTGGATTCAAAGGAATTAAAACATCATAAGGTCCTTTTAAACTAATATCAGTTTCTTTAGGTATTGTACACCATTGATTCAAAGGGTCAGTACACCCAGAAGGCACTGTACAACCACTAGTACAACCAGTACTATTACCTTAAAAGGTATTCCAAAATTTGTTTTCAGCACGAGTACCCATATAAAAGAAAATACCCTTATTTTCTGGGTATAAATCATTTAATGTTTGACCACTAAAATTAAGATTGGTATTTGCTAAATTAACCAAAAACTCAGCCGACCATGCATGGTTAACTCGATTTGGTAAAAGTTCATATGTGGTACCATCTATCTTATAGAAACCTTGATAAAAACCACCATTTAAATATGCGTATGTTTTTCCACTACCAACAATATCAATTGGATACTCATAATTACCAGTAGTACCAGTAACTCTAGTCAACATCATCCTATAATCATCACTAGGTATTGATAAAGAACTACCAGTCAAAGCATTTAACAAAGCTAAATTGCTTGTATCCCCACTAGTTTTATCAAAAGTAATAAAACCATTATCAACACCAGTAAAACCTACAGTATCTATTGTATGTCCAGTATTTGTTGCACCAGTCCAATGGACCAAACTATATATTGTATCAGCAGATGTTGTACCAGTAGAGTATATTGATGGGTTATTAAAATCAAAAAACACGACATTACAGTCACCAATAGTTGCACCACTACAAAGTAATGACGGTCCTTCATCGGTAGATAAAAACATATCCCAATAATCATTATTGGATAATTTTAAATCTAGTTTATTGAAATTAAAGTTTTTTATATTCCCCATTTTAAAATCTTTCTAAGTTAGAGCGTCTCCACCCATCTTGACATTTAATATATAAATACTCATCATCTCTAGTAATGTTACCAATATTACCATTAATATCTTCAGAAGAATTTGGTTTATAAAATGGTATTGTTAATGAATTAGGTTTAAAATCATTATTTGTTATAAAATTACCATTAGAGTCTGTAATCAACTCAGCAGCATTATCAACACCTAATGCATGTAGAACACGTATACCGCCACCAATTGCTGTCTCTGGGGTTCCACTATAGTTTAACTCAATATTGTTGTCCTCAGCAAGTATTGTCTGTGTCTCTAAATAGGTGTTGCTTGATGTTTTAATATTAGAAGATAACTCTTTTACCGCCTCAACCAATATAGGAACAATCTCATTATAGTTCAAAGATAACATACCATCACCTTTAGCTCTATTTCTAACAATGTTTGGTACGTGTTGTTGTACTTCTTGTGCAATAAAACCATATCTAACACCATCACCCATATTTGATTCAAACGTATATTCAAATGATACACCTCTAAGTTTTTTTATTACGTCTAAAGAGTTGGTTAATTCTAAAATATTTTGTTTAAGTCTAGCATCAGAAGTACCAGCAACTATTTTACCATTTGAATCTGTTGCAATAGGGTCTGTTGATGTTAACCCATCGATAACTAAATCTGGGACATAAACTGTGTTTGATGATGAACCAGTAACATTTTGACCAAATACAACAGTATAAGTGTTAGTAGCTTGCGAGTTTAATCCATGTACAAATGAATAATTACCACTAGCTAACGTATTATAACCTCCAGCATGTGAATAATCACCTTGAGCTGTCGTATACATACCTTCAGAATGTGCTGATTGACCAATAGCTGTTGTATGATTACCTTCAGCATGTGAATCAGCCCCACTAGCTGTTGTATAACTACCTTCACTATGAGAATAAATACCACCAGCAATAGTATTCCCACCTTCAGCGTGTGATGAAGACCCACTAGCCGTTGTACTTTGACCCTCACTATGTGAAAAAGCACCATACGCCTTTGTGGAATACCCTTCAGCATGTGAAGTTTGCCCAGTTGCAACACTACTTTGTCCTTCAGCATGAGCACCATTTGTGCCAGATGCTATTGTTTGATAACCTTCAGCATGTGTTGCCCAACCACTAGATAATGTCATAATACCTTCAGCATGTGCACCATTTGAAGAAGCGGTACCACCAGTATATGCCCCATATGCACCACCTTCAGCATGTGCACCACCAGCTTGTGCTAATGAAAACCAACCTTCAGCATGTGCAGCCTCACCAGAAGCCATTGAGCCATAACCCTCAGCATGTGCGTATGAATTTGCAGTCGTAGTACCACTACCCTCAGCATGTGAGTAAGAACTCAAAGCACTTGTATTATAACCTTCAGCAACAGCATAATTACCATTTGCTATACCGTTAGAACCACCCAATACGGCAGAATTAATACCAGTACCAGCCGTCCATATTGTTGAAGTCGAACCAGTACCATTATATTGCCACTCACCCATTCCTTCAGAATCCATACAAGTCCATACATAACCAACTTGTGGGTTATTGGTAATAATAAGTCTTTCAGTTCTAGTTATACCAGAAACATCAGCCCATATTGTTCTACCAGTAAAATCTAATGTGCTAGCTGAGATAGCATCAAATGTATATGTAACTACAGTTCCACTATAATCACTACCACCTAAACTAACCATTGTCAAAGGTGACATATCAAAAGACACACCACTATATGTTAAATTAACTAAGTTGCCATCAATTGTTGTTGTTGTATCTGATGTAAAAATAATTCCAGTATTTTGTGTTGTTGCTGAATTTGATGGTGTTATGGCAGATAAACTACTACTACCTAAATCCATTCTACTATCAAACCATGTAAAATTTGTCGTTGTATTGTTACCAGAAAATGTGCTAGTATTACCAGTTAATATTGATATAGTTTGAGTAACAGCAGATGTATTTAAATCTGGACCATAAGTCATTGCACTATATGGTAACCCAAAAGAAGTTCCACCAGATAATGATGTTATAGTTTTTTCATGTTGTTTTACTTGTCTATTGCTTGAAAAGTCTAATTTTGTTCTAAACGCCATATTTATAGGTTTTATTATAAATATTCTAGCTTTTCAATATATTTATATAAAAAGACAAATTATGCCTACATTTAAAAAGAAAACTTTAAAGGAATTGGTTGGTGGAGACATATTTGCTGATGGTAATGACAGAAATGTCGTTAGCAATAGCGAAATAGAGACTGGACCAGTTGATAAGCCTTTTAATGATGATTCTGAATACGAAAAAGGTCAAGCAACAACTACTGACAAAGTATTTGGTCGTTATAGACAAAATATCCCTTGGTTTGCTGTTTATAGCTTTGGTGGTACAAGAGCTGGTGGTAGTGTAACAGTTAACATACCAGAAGGTAAAAATACTATCATAAAAAAGAAACATGTTGAAGAAAAAATTGAAGACTTAGTAAAGAAAAACAAAAACAATTATGAAGTTACTGATAAGAACTATAACAAAAAAGTTGCTGACCTTATCGATACTATTGATGATGTTGATTTAACAGATGCTCAATTAGAAGAATTAACAAAAGCCATAATGGATAAAAAGAATAATACAAACAAAACAAAAAACTTGTAATGAATTCACAAATACATAATAAATTTTTAAAAACCCAAAACGATGATGGTAAAAAGCACCAAGCTTATGCCATGGAAGTGTCTAGGTTGAAAAAAGCTAAAGCTATGTGTGAAGATAATTCAGATTGTTCAGAATATCAAAGATTAGGTGGTGAAAATAGATTAATTGAAATCGAACCATTGGTAAGCAAAGAAAGAGAAATCAACTATGCAAAAAAGAAAGTAGGTATGGATACTGGCAGAGAAAACCAATTCCAAAAAGAAAAAGACCCTACAGCTGTTAATATTGCCAAAGTAACAAAAGATAGTGACCACTCTGGACCAAGTACAACAAACAAAATTATGTCAAATGACCAAGCTGTTCAAACAAAAAAGAAAAATATTTTGACAAATGACCAAGCATTAACAGAAGAAATCTCTAGTATAAGATATTTAATAGAGTACATGAATAACAATAACAAAAAACAAAACTTATAAATTATGCCAGCTCCAGTTCCTTACAACGGTAGTCAATCTAGATTAGAATACTACGCAATAAATGGTAACCCAATCCCAGGCTCTGGACCATATGCTGGTCTAGGTAGACAACCATTATTAACAAAAACACACTTATTATACACAACATCATTCAAAAACAATGACCAATACGGTCTAACACACACCAACGCAATTAGTGATGCTAAAACACCTAACCGTGGAAAAGGTACTGGTGGTGGACTTTCTAACGGTAACTTCGCAGCAGCGATTGACTACAAAGGTGGTGACGATTACGACAAAGACGGTGGTGTTGGCCAAGTAGGTAGCAGTTTAGTTGGTACTGGATGGGGTCGCTCAAAATCATTAAATAGTAATCTAAGTACATGGGGTTATTCACCGACAGACGCAACTAATGTTGTAACTACAGCTAATAACTATAAGACACCTAACATGGCACTCAACGTTGGTCAAGTAGTTATAAATCCATAATTACAATAAATTTTTATATGAAGCTTTACAATCTATTTAATGAAATTATATTTGAAGAAACCAAAAAACAGTTAATGACTGAAGGTGTTTCTTCAAACGATGTAATTGCTGCAATAGATGGTAAATATAATGTGAATATTTTATATATGGATGTTGGTGAAACTGTTCCTAGTAAAAGATACATACAAGTTTATAACTTTAGTGATACAATGAAAGGTACAAAACCAAACTCAATTGGTGGCAACGAAGCCATAAGAGCTTATCAAATAGGTGGTGGTAGTAAAACTGAAAAGAATGGTTGGAAGATTTTTAGATTAGATAGAATTGTAGGTTGGTTCCCAACAAATATGAAATGGGCTAACCCAGTTTCTGATTACGATGCTTCAATACCCTCATATAACCAAGTTGGTGATAAGTCGATGTCTGTGGTTCACAATAAAGTTAACACAGCTACATTTACAAGACAAAGAAGTGATATTAGTCAAAACCCTAATATCAATAATAATGATGAATTAAATAAAAAATAGTTATGGAAATGCCAACACCAGTTTCATTAGGGGCACTAGAAGGTTTATTAGCTAGGTCAAAACAAGTAATGCAACAAGTTGAAGCCAAAAACCCTATCGTACAAAAAGGTAGTGATAGTGGTTTAGCTGAATCTTATACACCACAGCAAACAACAAAAAACTACGGATATGATGAGTCTGATGAAAAAGATATGTTTTATGGTGATTATAAAGCACCAGAAAGAGATGTTACACAAATAGTAGATTATACTGAAGAACAAGTGATGGCATCAAACTTACCACCAGCAATCAAAGAAGCAATGCTTAAAAATAGAATACCTAGACTATCTGGACCACCATCAAAAGTGTCACCAGAAGCAATAGCTAGAATGACTGGTATACAACCTAAACAACAACAACCACAAACTAGACAACCTTTAACAGAAAATGTTAATAACTCTGGTATGGTTACTGTTAGCAAAGAACAATTACAAGCCATGATTAAAGAAGGTATTGATAATTTCTTTAAAAACGATTACGAAAAAAGAATTACCGAAGCTGCAATCAAAAAAACGATTACAGTCTTAATCAAAGAAGGTAAGTTAAACACTAAAAAATAACAAAAGGGCTATTAATTAGCCCTTTTTTATTATCTATACTTTACAAATATTTCAAGAATCATATATTTGATTATTATAAAAAATTAAACAAAACTATATGAGAAAATTAAAAGTATTAGTAGTAGCAAGTGATAGAACTGGAGTAGGTTATTTCCGTTCTACAAACCCACACATCGCTTTAGAAAATAATTATCCAGATGAATTTTCAGTTGATATTGATTTTGAGCCAGATTTGAATAATGATGCGTTCTTAAAACAATATGACATTATTCATTACCATAGAACACTTGGACAATATGAACAAATGCCAGCTTTATTAGATAAATTAAAATCTATGGGTATTGTTACTATTATGGATTTGGATGACCATTGGGCACCTGGTCCACATCATCCAGCATATCACCTAATCAAACAAGCCAAATTAGATGAAAAGATTCTAAACAATCTTAAAGTTGCTGAAAATATTACAACAACAACAACTTTGTTTGCTGATGAAATATCTAAAGTAAACAAAAATGTTTATGTATTACCAAACGCAATCGACCCAACTGAAAAACAATTCACACCAAACTTAGAACCATCCAATGGTCGTTTAAGAATTGGTTGGCTTGGAGGTAGTTCACATCTTGTTGATTTACAAATACTTAGAGGCGTTGTTGGTAAACTTAGAACTGATAAATTATTGGATAAAGTTCAATTTGTGCTATGTGGTTTTGACACTCGTGGTACACATACTGAGATAGACCAATCAACTGGTCAACAAAAAACACGACCTATTAAACCATCAGAAAGTGTTTGGTATCAATATGAGAAAATATTTACTGATGATTATAAAAATGTTAGTCCAGAGTACCATGATTTCTTAATGAAATTTGAACCTAATTCAGAATACCCAAATGTCGCTAACGAATCATATAGACGTGTTTGGACTAAACCAATTTCATCTTATGCATCTAATTATAACTTGTTTGATGTATCATTGGCACCAATTGAAGAAAACGTCTTTAACAAAGCAAAATGTATTGTTGGTGATTCATTAATTTCAACGAATAATGGGTTTAAACATATTTCAGACATTGTTGAAAATGAATTAAGTTTAAAAACTGAATTAAATGGTGTTGAAAACGATGTTGTTAATTATTTTAAATATGAAAATGTTGATACTATTAAAATAACAACTAAAAATGGTTTTGAATTAGAAGGCACACCACACCATAGAATTTTTAAAGATGATAAATGGGTTGAACTTAAAGATTTAACAATTGGTGAACATATTGAATTAACTAAACCTACTTTTTTACAAACAGAATACCAAGAGATAACATATCCTATGTTATTAACTAAAAATATCACACAAGAAAAAATAGATAATAGCTCTGAAGATATGTTACCTAGAATTAGAATAAATGAAAATTGGGGTAGATTATTAGGTTATTTATTAGGTGATGGTCATTATAATGGTAAATCTGGTATTTCTATTTCTTGTGATAAAAGACATACTGATGTGGTTGACGATGTGGTTAATCTATATAAATCTATTGGTTTAAACCCATTAGTATATGAAAAGAAACCAGATAAAAGATGTAATAACTCTTTAGCTAAAGAAGGTTTCGGTGTTGATATTAAATCAACATGTATAAATTTTTTATCAATAGCTAAAAAATATGGGTGGTGTGGTTCACATGGTAAAACATTTAGAGTACCTAAAGTAATTCTTGAGTCACCTAAATCAGTAATTAAAGAATTTTTAAAAGGTTTATTTGAAGCTGACGGTACCGTATCTGAAAATTCATGTGTTAGTTTAACTAGTAAAGATTTAAAATTAATACAACAAGTTCAAATATTGTTATTAGGTCTTGGTATTAATGGTAAAATAACCCATACGTATAATAAAACGTATAGAAAATACTATTATAAATTATCATTAGGTAGACTTAACTCTGAAATATTTAGTGAAGAGATTGGGTTTGTTTCTGAACATAAAAAGAATAGACTAGAAAAATTAGTGACTGGTAAACATAGTAATAATGAACATAAAATAAATTTTAAAGATGAAATTATTAATATAGAATCTTCTATAAACACTGTTTATGATATTGAAGTTAATGATGTTCATGAATATAACGCTAATGGTATTAAAAACCATAATAGTCAATTAAAGGTAATTGAAGCTGGTTTTCACCATAAAGCAATCATTGCACAAGATTTTGGACCATATAAAATTGATTTAAAAAATGCTATCCAGTTTGGTGGTGGTTTTGATTTAACAGCTAACGGAATTCTTATTGATTCTAAGAAGAACCATAAGGATTGGTATGAAGCAATCAAAAAATTAATCAAGAATCCAGAAATTGTAACTACTTTACAAAACAATCTTTTTGAGAGCGTTAAAAATGTTTATTCAATGGATAAGGTTACTGAAGACAGAAAAAACCTTTACCAATCTTTGGTTTTTGGAACCCAAGAAGAAAATAATGAAGTTTTAAAAAAAGAAATTGAAAATGAAAAAGCTTAAAAAAACAAATAACAATAAATCATCAATCATCAATAAGTCTTTAAAGACTATTGGTGGTTTTTGGTTTAAATATATAAAATTACCATTATCTAATTTTTGGTATTTAAACTTTAAAAAACCTTATTTAGATAAGAAAGAAGCTAAATTAAAAGCTAAAGAAACACAAGCGATTAAAGATGCTTTCTCTAACACTTTTGGTGACTATAACGAAGTTAAAACGCTTATGTATAATAAACCATTCAAACAAACTGATTACGTTGTTCTGAATGAAGATTTGGTTAATAATAGAAAAGAAATGATTAGAACTAACACTACTCATACACCGTTTTTATTTGAACCAGAAATCATTGATATTCACAATGAAAATTTAAACCCAAAAGCACCTACGTTAGAGTATTTGATTAAATTAAATAATGAATCTGCTCATGATGAATTGAGAAAACAAGAAATAAAAGAAAACAGCAAACTTAACCCAACCAAACCAATCAAAAGTTACAAAGATAAAACAAATGTTTTCAATGATGTTTATGAATATGAAAAATCGGATAAAGTTTCATTACAAACAATTAGAAAAATTACTGGTGACCATGCGAATGAAAAGTTTAAATCTTTTATTAAAACTTTGGATAATGCTAAGGAAATTATCAAAAAAAGTTGATTTCTGTTTAAATGTGTAGTATATTTGTATAAAATTAATTATATTTATAGATTATTATTATGGTTTTAGAGAAAGAAAGAATTGTTGCTAACACAAAAAAGTATTTTGATACTGCAACAAAATTGGGGTTTATGACTGAAGAGTTAATGGCCTTCTTAGGTGAAGATTTTATCAAAGCACCAGCATCAACAATGGCTGACTTACACAATGCATTTGAAGGTGGACTGGTTGAGCATCTGCTTACAGTTGCTAAATACGCTGTTTTGGTTAATAAATCATTACCAGATGATGAGAAAGTGGACCAAGACTCATTACTTAAGGTTTGTTTGTTACACCAAATAGGTAAAGCAAAACTATACAAACCATGTGAATCAGAGTGGCATAGAACAAATATTGGTAAAATGTATGAATTCAATGACGATATGGTTTCTATGCGTGTTGCTGAACGTAGTATCTATTACGCAACATCAAATGGTGTTACATTCACTGAAGAAGAATACGTGGCTATTTTAAATGCTGATAAAACAGATGATAAAATGTCAACTTACCATAACTCAATGTTAGGTGAATTATTAAAATTAGGTAGTATCTTAGCTGTAAAAAGTGAACAAAAGAAAAAATGATGAATATTGAATTAATGAGAGAAAAAGCATTTTTGCTTATGGACCCAGAATCTGGGTATACACAAGAAGATTTCAACGATGAATTTGGCGGTGTTGTACCTAACACTAATATTGAATCTAACCATGATTACGGTAAGATAAAATTATCTTTTGTTAACGAATCAAACAACCCAGACCCAGAGTACGCAACTGCTGGTTCATCTGGGTTTGATTTGAGAGCTAACCTAAAAGAAAGTGTTACATTATCTCCACAAGGAGGATTTGCCATTATACCTACTGGGTTATTTTTCGAAATACCACAAAACTTTGAAATCCAAGTTCGTTCGCGTAGCGGTTTAGCAGCAAAGAATCAAGTTGCTGTCTTAAACTCACCTGGTACCATAGATTCTGACTACTTAGGTGAGGTTATGGTTATTTTAATCAACCATGGGTTAAATGAATTCTATGTTAATCATGGTGATAGAATTGCACAAGCTGTGTTGTGTGTGGTTACAGCTAAAAATACGGTTGTATTAAATAAAGTTAATAATATCACCAATAATACAGAGCGTGGTTCTGGTAAATTTGGGTCAACTGGGATTAAATAATGACAAAAGAAGAATTTATACAAATATTACAAGACCACGCTAGCAAAGCTGGTGTTTTTGGTGGTAGATTCGTTAGGTTTAGTGACAACGATGATAATTGGGCTTATACTAGACCAGCTATTGATTGTTTCGAACCAACAATTGATTTATCAATTGAAGATGAAGTGAAACACTTAACCTATATGGGTTTTGATGTTGATAAAACAGAAACATACACATACGATGAATTCATAGACAAATATTTCTTAAAATAAATTAAACCCACTTTCGAGTGGGTTTTTTTGTTTATACTACTTTACTGTGGTTCGTAAAGCCCACTCATCTTTAGTGGGTGGGATGTAAGAACCTTTATTTATTTAAAATAAACTATTTACATTTTAATATAATTAACTATATTTGTGTTATAATTCTTTGATATAAGGTTGTTAGCTGAAAGCTAAGCTAACGTAAAATCAATAATAGTAATAACCGTTAATTACCTGAATTATAGCAGGTTAATTCTATAATAAATTATTTAACGGTATAATTTTAAATTATTATTAATAACAATAAAATTGCTCTTATGGCAGAGCCATTAGATTTATCTAATGTGATTCATAATTTCAATATTATGAATAAATCTTTAAACAAGAAACCCAACCTTCTTTAGAGGTTGGGAGAATGTCATATATATTTAAATAAAAAAAAAAAAAGAAAAAAATAGGAAATTTAAAAACAGCATTAAAAACAAAAAAAACAGA
>Ga0102829_1000222_pt1 | contig 18110 bp, 20 predicted proteins | sample ColrivemetaGS575_FD_84510 | JGI IMG/M metagenome (GOLD analysis project Ga0102829, IMG submission 84510) | Estuarine microbial communities from the Columbia River estuary - Freshwater metaG S.575 | ecosystem: Environmental > Aquatic > Marine > Intertidal zone > Estuary | place: USA: Columbia... | reverse complement strand
TAGTATATCTTTTAAATTATCTATTAAAGAATTAAGGGATTGGAGTATAGGAAAAAATTTAAAAACTCCTCCTGCTGTATAAGTAATATTTAACTCTGTTGATGTTGATTTTTTAATTTCGATTTCACTTCCATTAGAATTTACATCCCCAACTGTTCCAAATGTTGTATTTTTTGTAGCTAATACTACAAATAATTCTCCAGGACCTATATTATCAGCTCTTGATCCTTGACCTATTTTTACTTCAAAAAGTTTTTTTTCTAAAGGGGTAGAAGGAACTAAACTAGCGTAGTCACTAACGACATTATTGTATTTATTTATTGTTTCAGAAAATAATTCTTTTCTTTTTTCTTCTGTATTGTAGATATCATCTAGTTTATCGTATATTCCTCCTCTTAAATTTTGGGGGATTTTACTATCTAAAATCTTTAACTCATCAAGAGTAAAGGTTGACTCCAGAAGTAACTTATTATTTGATAAATAAGATTTTAAATCAAAATTACTCATAGTTTTCTTGTATTAGCAAAGATTTGAACTAAATTAGGGTTTTCAATGATTGTATTCCAATCACCGTATAAATATTGATCTAAATCTGCTATTATTCTACCTTTAAGGTTGATGTTTGAATCCCCATGTAATAAAGTCATATCTGAGGTAGTTTCACAAAAATAAACGTTTCCTGTTGGTCTATTCTTTTTTGCTAATGATTTTTTAACTACAAATAAGTGTTTTGTATTATTAAACTCCTTATGTAGTTGTAAGGTTTTTATATAAGTTTCTCCTAAACAATATATAACTAAATCATATTTGTTTTCTTCAACTATTTTATCTAATATACCTCTTAAATTAGCTTTTTCCCCAAATGATATTAAATCTTCATTAGATAAAGAATTAAAAGTATGAGTATAATACTCTAATATCTCGTTTCTATGAACCCACCCATGTTTAGCGGATAAAATATAGTAATCAGCATGTGTTTTATCTAATGCTTGAACTTGGTTACCATGATAAAACTCACCTGCTCTTTTTGAACCAGTTTTTATCGTTTTCTTTTTACTACATTGGGTTACAATAAGAACTTTATGAGGGGTATCCTTAACTAAAAACTGGTCTATATCAGGGCCAATATACCCTTCTATAAACTTATTTAGTGTGAGTTTTTCTTGTGGGGCTCTATTTATATTTGTTTTTGATCTATCATAATAATAGTGAGGTAAATTTTTATCTTCCTCTGGGTAATAGGGTCTGATATTACCATCTTCTAATTCAACAAACATATCTCTAAGAGATCCTAATTTTATCCTATGAGGTGTATTTACTATTAATTGACCGAACATCATAGTAATACCCCCTCTAGACCAACTTCGTTCTGTGTTGTCTACTAAGTATTGGTATATTTCATCTTCCCATTCTTTTTTTGATTGGGAAAAATACTTTGGTTTTGTATTGATTAATTCTTTAGTATATTCTGTTCTCATACTAATTATAATGTTCTATTTTTGGTATTCCATTAATTTCTCTAAATAATGTTGTATTATGAATAACTAATTCATATTCAATATCATCAAAATCCATATCAAAATGATCATTCATATTTGCTTTAGGTTTTTCAACTAAACCACTTTCACTATACATTGTACCTTCTAAAGCAGCCATTACTGGGTTTGATGTGTCAATAGATTCTATAAATGTAAATCCTCTATACCATCCAAATTCTTGTGGTACAGCACATCCTAATAGATGTATTCTATCATACTTGGTTACTACATTAGAAGAAAATAATCTACTTACAAATGATAATCTTCCTAAAGCTTTACCTAAATTTGGATTAACGTGAGGAAATAAATCATTATACCAAGTAGCCCCATATGATATAGCTATTTTTTTATAACCTAAATCTTTTAAGATTGTAAAGCACTTATAAGCATCCCCTTCATTTTTACCTTGCACTACAGCTACTAAGGTAGTATTTTCAGGGTATTCAAATTGTTTCCAATGTTTAGCTTGGGCACAAGTTAAACCCATATCCATCCAAACATCAGGTACTATAAACTCATCTGGTTCTAATTCTTTAACCCAATAACGTAGTCTTTTATGGTCATATGCTTCTCCAAGTTCATGAAGTGAGTTGTCCATGATAATATAACGACCTTTTCGCTTTTCTTCATAAAAGAAGTTTTTATATTCTTCATCTATATCTAATAAGTGAGGTAGACAATACGAATAGTCATTAAATTCCCTGGATGCTGTTAATAAACAGCGAGGTGTTTCATGTGATACTTTCATAGACATTAAACTACAACTCTACTTTTACTTTTCCAAATTACTCTTGGTGTTTTGTTGAAGAATTTACTTCTTCTATTGTCAGCGTATCTGACTCTTATATTGTATTGATTGTTTTCCATAACCTATTTAACATATAATGATTTTGATGGTGGTCTCCCTCTTCTACTCTTCCTAGGATAGGGTAGTGGGATGACCTGATATTTTTCTTTGACAATGTAATAAAGATCAATTAATTCCCCACTACATTTTATCATCTCTTCTTCTACTTGTTTTTTGTCACACCTAAAGTAACGGGTAAAATCTTTAATAAGAGATTCTAACCTGTTTTTTTCATCTTTTTCAAAATCCTCTATCAATCGTTTTCTGCGAGCACTCATCACAGCGGTTTTCTCTAAATATTTTTGTAAATCAGGATAACATTCTTCATGTACATCATTTAATTGATATTCACACCAATATATCTGTGCTTTATAACATGAAAAATCAAAATCACCATTCAATATACGATCACGAAGAGGTTGTTTGGTATCAAGTGGTTTGTTTTTGGGTTGATACATTCTCCACCAACGAAATTGATTGTAATTAATTTTTTGGTATGTGGAAAGTTGTTTATCAACTTCCTTCCTTGTCATAGGAGGATTAAACATATAACTCTTATTTATGGGTAAATATACAAACCCTATCTTGGAAATCCAAGCAGATTAGTAAGTAATAGTTAAATCATCTTTAGGGAGAAAAGTTTGTAATCTAGATAATTCAGCTTTTATTTTATTTAATCTCCAACTAGATAAGGATCTTTTGGAAAGATTTTTAAGATAATCAATTCGATCATGAATAGCTTTAACTTCTTCTTTATCTATAACCCCATCTTTATTGATATCAAACTCATTCCATTTTTCATCATTATGGGGTTTTTCATCAATTATTACTTTATTTTTTTTTTTTCAACTATTTTATCAAGTTGTTCTAGAAATTCTTCTTTAGATTTTACCTCTTCAGCATCTTTAACTTCAATATCATTTATATCTTCTTCATCTAAATCTTCAACCATTGTATTTAACACTTGATCCATAGCATGATCTTCATCCCAAACCGAAGTATCATCTTTTACTTCAACATCTTCTCCATATAAATTTTCTCTATAATTTTTTGGTGGGAATGCTTGTGCAAATGCAAAGTTAGCTGCTATAACTAAGGCTATAGCTAAAGGATCAAATACAAATATGATTACTAATAAAAGTATATTAATAATCTTATCCATAGAAGTACCTGTTAAACCTGATAAGTATTGGAGTGGGCCTAATTCGCCTGCTACTTCTGTGTTATTATCTAGTTCTAATACTTGTAATTGGAATTTTTGTAAACTATCTGCTGCTATTTCCCTTTTAACTTGAACATCCCCCCTATTTTTCTCTTCAGTTTTAATACGACCTTGTGCCAACCTAAGTTCGGAAGTTGATATTGTGGTTCTAACGCCCCCAACCACCGAGGTGTCTCGTACTTGGATTGATTGAGACCTAGCATTGGAAAGAGTACTAATGTTATTAGAAATCCTTTCAAGTTCTTGATCATATCTTGTAACATCATTTTGGTAGAAATCTATTTTTTGTTGGATAAATGATTTTTGGTTTTCTACTATAGTTAGTTTATTATAAGTTTCTTGGTATGCAGCGCTCAAAAATCCATAAATACCCATACTGGTAATTAATACAAGTATTATAGTAGCTATTGAAAGATACGTTCTAAGGAATTTATTTAACGTATCCCAATATTGGTAAAGTAGGGAGGCTACTACTAATTTAGATATTTCTAAAGAACCAGCCATTATAATAACCTCAAATGAAGCACCAGCAAAGAGTTTGCTTAAGCCACTAACTGAGTAGAAAGCGGCTGAAGCCGACACTGACAGGGCGGAAAATGCTATTACGAAAGGGAATAAACCTTGTTTTAAGTTTTTAAACATATAGGTAAATTTAAAAAAGGAAATGGGTTAAGCCAACCTATCTTCTAATTCCTTTGTGTTTATCTATTCTATCTAAGATTTGATTTAAAACTTCTACTTTTACGAAGCCAGCCATTGATGAGTTTTTCAAAACACTTATTAATTGGAATATTACTAAAGGCATTAGTAAAGTTTCACTTAACCATCCAGCTCCTGGGATGCTTTTTTCTATCACTAATATTACAGTTAACATAATAATCCAAAAAAGTAAAGTTCTTAGGATTTTAATCGCTTTATAGGTTTTAAACCCTTCCCTTCTAACTCCTGCTATTACGCCAAAAAAGCCGTCAGCAAATATTAAAGTTATTATAGCTAGGTATTGTTCTGCGTTTTGCATTGTAAGTTCCATAAAATAGGAACAAATGAATCCGAATGACATCATTGAAGAAAGTAATATTAGTTTTGTTGTTTTCATTTTTATACTAAAGCTTCTTGAAAAGCTTCCCAATTAAATGCAGAACCAGGATCAGTTTTACCTTTTCCTTTACCTCTTACACTATCACCGGATACATCTGAATGACGTACTATATGGGAAACTGGAATATTATATTTTTTCATCCACCATTTACACGTATTAACAGCTGAATCAAATTGAGCTTGAGTGTAGGTGTTAGGGGTTTCAATAGCTTTACTGAAACTGCCAAAATCATGTTTTCCTGGGACTAATAATTCAAATCCTAGAAAGTGTGAGTTTAAATATTGTAAATCCTCAAACTGTGATTTTCCAGCATGGGATGCTTTGTTTGGGGAGGAAACCATTTTTTCATAAGTTCCATCAGGATGGATAAATCCATGTACTGATAATCTTAGTTTTTTCAAAAACTCATGAGCTGAGATCCATTCTCCTTCCCATTGGAGGTATTCCCCCATTGAGTGGACTATTATACCTTTTGGTTCTATTACTGCCATTATTTTTTCTTTCCAAATATATTACCTGCTTCGGCAATACCAAATGCTCCTAAAGTAACTATTACAAAGGAATCATATATGTGTTCATTAATAACTAAATCTTTTCCTCCAAAGAATCCAAGGAATAGATCAGCTAATGCAAATAATACCATTACTGCAAATGCAATGAATCCAACTACTGATTTTTCATTGATATCATTATCATCTTTAAATATGTCTTTAAAAGCCATCCATTTTCTATTTAAATATTTAAACATAAATAACTAATTTAAGTGAAACATATTTTGTTATAAATATTAAAACTGGAATTTAGATCCAATAGTAGCTGACCAAGTTAGTGGTATTCCTGGAGTGGTTGTTCCTATTACATTTCCCCCAATATTAAATTTAAATCTTTGTGATATATTTAAATCAAAGTTAGATCCTAAAATATATGTTATGTCTTTATTAATTTCAACATCTCCTTTAAACATTGATTTTTTAGTACTAAATGTATAGGATACTGGATTAAATGCTAAAGCTACCATAGGAGATATGGTTACTCGTTTAGTAGGAAATGGTTTGGTACCGAATAAAACGCCTGACGGCATTATCATTATATCTTTTTCTATATTAATTATAGTACCAGATAAAGCGTAACCACCTACAAATCCTTTCCAAGCATTATCTTTTTGACCCATATAAACATTACTCAATCCAAATGAAGCTATTTTGGTTCCATAAATATACATAAATGAAGCTGATAATGATTGTACTACCATAATACTCCCTCTAGTATAATAAGATCCAAAATATAAATCTCTATTGCCTGTTTCAGGGTTTCTTAAATAAAGTTTTTCTTCATTATCATAGTTAAAATAAACATCAGATTGAGATACACTTAAACTAAATTGATTAAGATTATCCCATACCATAGCATTAGCCGAATATGTTGTTGTTCCTGTAAGTGAAGATTGGGATAAACCAAAACTTACAGCATTAGATATACTTCCATCTAAAGCAGATTGGGTAAGTAAATTAGCTGATATGTTTATAGGGTTGTGTCTTTTTTTCTTTTCTTCTTTTTTGTCTTCTTCAGACTCTTCCTCTTCACTTTCTTCTTGCTCTTCTTGCTCCTCTTCTTTTTCTTCTTCGGTTGATTCCTCTTCAGATGATTCTTCTTCACTGCTTTCTTCAGTAGTTTCTTCTTCAGTTGACTCTTCTTCTACTTGATCAGATTCAGATTCTTCACTCTCATTACTTTCCGTATTTTCTGATTCAGTGCTACTCTCTTCTTCGGTGGATTCTTGACTTTCCGTATCAGTATTACTCTCTTCTTGATCTGAAGATGTATCTCCTCCTTCATTACTCTCACTTCCTCCATTTTCTGTTTCAGTATTAGTATCTCCTCCTGAGTCACTCGACGATTCATTCGACGTAGTATCAGATTGAGTTTCTCCAGTTTCAGATGATGTGTCTGAACTCGTAGTGTCAGAAGTTGAAGTTGAAGAGTCAGTATTTGTATCTGTAGTGGAAGTATCCGAATTTGAATTTGTATTTGTTGATGAAGTGTCTGTAGTATTAGTTCCGCTAGATGTATCATTTGTATTAGTATTAGTTGTTCCTCCCCCAGTGTTAGTACTTGAAGTATTTGGAGTTGATGAGGATGGTGTATTTGATGTAGCACTGTTAGTAGCATTAGATGCTGCGTTAGTAGCGCTAGAAGTTGCGTTATTAGTTGTTTGTTGTGTTGTTTGGTTTGTGGCTGTATTAGTAGAACAAGGTGATAATGTTTGCCACCATGTATAAGTTTCTTCTAACCATACCTTTAACTCACCATTTGTAAATTGTTGAGCAGTAAATGTCCTAGATTTATTATAAAAAGCTACTACGGTAACACCCTCCATAGGTACAGAAAAAACATAAGTTTGTCCTGTACATCTATCGGTATAGGTTTGGACAAGGGACTGTGAGTAGCCCCTTGCCATACCCATCGCAGTAATCACTATGAAAAATAGTAACCGTATCATAACCTTTAGTGATCGAAAATTTGTTTTCTCATCATTCTCTTAACGATTTTAGCGACTGCAGTCTCTAATGCTTTACGAGTTGCAATACCAATACTTGATTGGTTAAATGCTACTTCGGTTAGATTTTCATCGTTAAGTAAGGTTACTTCTCTAATGGTTACTGCTTGACCTAGTCCTGAACCTGTCATATAAAGTCCAGTTTCTGCGTCTACCATTTTAACTTGTAATCCTAATCTAGTTACAAGTGTGTTTTTAACACCATCTTTAAGATTTATAGTTTCATCTTCTGATATAGAAAAATCATAAATTTCCACATAAGAAAAATACTTAGCTAGAGTAATCTTTCCTCTAACTTCTATTTCATTAGCTGTAAATCCTTTTTGTGATGCCTTAAATTGTAAGATCATTCTATCTTTGATCTCGTCTTTAGTTTCAACAAATTCAAACCTAAACGTTTCGTCTAGAAACGCTACAGTTATGTTTGTTAAACCTAAGCCAACACGGTAATCCCCTAATTCTGGGTATTGTGTTAGTATATCATCTGTAATACCGACATTAAGTAAAGCTACAGGGACTGGGTCACCAAAGTACTCTGGAATTGAATATAATGAGGCTCTTTTTTCAAAATCCGCTTGGTAATTCTCAGTTTTAGTTTTACCTATGACTTGAGCAAAAGTATAATTGCAAATTAATAAAGCAATTATTAACTTTTTAACCAAGGTTATCGATAAGGCCCCAAGATATGTTGTCTATTGTAGAAGGGTTCATTATCATATCGGTAATGAGAAATGCAATTCCACTAACAGCTAAAGTAAGTAATGTAGCAGCCCAAAGTCCAAAAATAAGGGAAACTGCTTTGTCAAGATGGCTTGGTTTTGCCATCCATTGGTCATATATTAATATAAAAGGGTTCATAAGTTTCATAATGTTTGTTGTTGTTTAAAGTTACGGTTGAATTCTTTTAAAACTAAGACTTCTTTGTTACAGCAAAGGAGTCTTTTTTATTACTGCGATTTACCAATCAAAATTATCCTTTCTTTCTTCTGTTTTTGTCTTTTCAGGTTTAACTTCGACTTTTTTCACTATAACTTTAGGTTGTTCTTTTTGAACAATTACTAAAGTATCTATTTTAGATTCTGCTGTTACAGCAGCAGTTTCTATTTGTTGGGGTTCTTTATCTATTCCAAATAATGCTTCCATATTAGTTACTACTAATCCACCAGCAGCTGTAATAATTACACCTATAGTGGTTATGATTTGGTTTTTGATCTCACTAAAAAATCCTTTCTTATCTGCCATTATTGTATGATTTGCTTTACGTTATACAATTCTTTTCCATCTTTACTAATGATAAGAGTATAATCTCCATCTTTGAGTGATTTAGTATAAAATTCTTTTATATTATCACCCGCTTGAATATTCAATACAGATTTAGAGGTTAATTCATTAAAATGGTTTCTAATCTCTAAAATATATCTTCCTGAGGTTTCAGTTTTAAGGTTAAATAATGAACCATCTGTGATTTGGCTATTTTGGAATTTTAATCCTTCTAATCCTGCTATCTCTAATTTATTTTCAATAGGGAGTGTCTCTATAAATTGATCATCTTGAGCACAAGCCATTAAAAATAATGCTAATAAAGAATATAATAATTTTTTCATTTTATTGTATGTTTAAAGTTTGTCTTGTTCCTGTTGTACTTGCAGCATCTGTACTTACTATAGAAATTAACCCAGCAGCTGAGCTAACATTTCCTTTAAAGATTGCTTTTATGGTTGAGTTGATAGGAATAGTTCCACCATTTTGGTTTATACTACCCATATTTACTCTTCCACTATTTGATTTGCCAAAATTAGTAGTTGTGTTACCTGTATCAAATTTAGCTTCTTCAAATGTTAATCTAGTATCATCATAATCTAATTTAATTTGTAAAGCTGAGGTATCATTTGATAAAAGTTCTAATGTAACGTGTACTTCATCACCTTTTATTTCAGTAATATAAGAAGCATCAATTTTGGATTCTACTAACATTGATTGACCATAAGATCTTACTCTCATCATTGCCATAGATTGAGCTGTTGTACCTGAAGAAGGGACAATTCCATGAGATAAGTTAGCATCTCCCCACATTGCTGATTTATATGGTAAAATTATATCACCATTAGATAAATCTACTGTTATACTTCCATCTCCTACATCAGGTAAACCATTTTCTGCCCAACTATTAGGAGTTATTGCGTCATAGTCTGCAGATGGAACAACTGCAACACCTGAGTTAAATGTATCTTCAATATATTTTACAAATACATCTGCTACATTCAAAACTTGAGCTAATAAGTCAAATGAGTCTTGACTATCAATTGATCCATTTGCATCAAAGTCTGTAGCTAGGTATTGGATTCCATGTTCATAAGCATTACCCATATTACCATGATCAAACCCTCCAGTTTCTTTTAAGATTAATACAGCATCTGAGATAGTTAATGCTTCATCTTTAAGTTGTTGCCATTCTTCTTCTGTTCCACCCCAAACGAAATTTAAGTAATAATCTTCTGTTGAACTATTTAAGTAATTAGTTACATTAGCTTCCCCATTAGAATCTAAAGTAATACTCCCAACATATTCTAATTCTTCTCCTTTACTAATATCTACTTTTACTTTAGTAGCATCTATATTACTATTAAATTTTGCTTTAATATAAACGTTGTTATCAAAGTCTTCTAATGGCACATTTGAAATTTGTTGTGTTGGGTGAGCTCTAACTGAACCAGCAGGGTGAGTATAACTTTGGTTGTTATCATCTATTTTAGCCATTGTAATATTAATAGCTTTAGAATAGTTGGATACATCTGTATTTTTAGCAATAAAGTGTAATTCAATATAATCCCCACTAAATGAGCTTAGATTTTGAGTAGTAAAGTGACCTACATCCCAACCAGTAACTGCGTTATAGGAACCTCCTCCTCCACTCCATTGACCCCATAAATCATTTTCATCATAGTTTGGGTTAGGAGACCATTTAGTATCAGTAAAAAAGAAGTGGTTATTATTAGCTCCATTAATCTTCCATACTGGGTCTAATAGGGTATATGCGTTTTTATTATATTCTATATCAGCATGGATAAAAGTAATATCGTAAGCAGATAAATCATTCAAGTTTACTCCTAAAATAATAGTGTCATTAACTTGTACCTTAGCTAAGTCATTTTCACCTTCTGTAGTTCCTCTAAATTCTAAACTAACATCAATTCCATTAGATGAAGATTGCCCTAATGCTATTAAAGGTAATAAAGTTAATATATAAAATAATTTTTTCATAATTTTAATTTGTCAATCAATTGTTCACATAATTTTTTTATAGCTGTTGAAACATTTGCTTGTGAAAACTTTCCACCTTTGTCTATTACCAAAGTGGATATTGAAATTGATTTTGCTGTACCTCTAGCAGATACACGTTTTTTCTTTTTTCCATCCTTATATAATGTTGCTTGTGCTGCTATTTGATAAACATCTATGTTTTTACTATATACAGCTAATTGCATATTACTTTTCTTTACATCAAAGTATAATATGTCTACAGTAAGTTCTAATGGAGAATTAGGATTAAGATAGTAACCATAGTCTTGGACTACTTCTTCTAATACATTCTTTACACCGAATGCCAGGTCTCGATTACCTGCGAGGTTACCTAATACTATTTTATTGTCTACCTTGCCTATGTTAATTTCTTGACTATTAGCCAGAAACCCTATTAGGCAACTTAGGATAATTATCCATTTCATAATCACTGCGAGTTTTTAGCAACAATTAGAAACCATTAAAGAAACTATTGGGAAACTATTGGGAGAACTGTTTGTCGTTGTTGATAATAAATATAATAAAAAGGGGAAACATTACATTTTCCCCTTACTTTTTTTATTAAAAATGAACTTATTTAGTTTAGTTTTTCTTCGTTCACAACCACAATCTTCTTTACCTCTTAATTTGGCTATATAGGTAGCTATTTGTTTACCTTTACCAAAAGTAATAACAGTTATGATTTTTTCAACTAAATCTCCTAGTTTGATCATCCGTCACAGCTAATGCAATCACTCATTCTAGATCCTAAATCACCTTTTATTACTGAGTCAGTTCTTAGATAATATAGTGTTTTGATACCTAGTTTCCATGCTTCTAAATGAACTTGATTAATCCATTTAGGTGAATCATTTACATCAAAAGATAAATTCAAAGATTGTGTTTGATCAATATATCTTTGTCTAATAGCTGCTTGACGAACTAATTCTAATTGATTTATTTCTGGGAAAGTCAAAAATAATTCTTTTTCTTCTGGGGATAGGACATTATCAGGTAAACCTTGAGCTGAACCATCTTCGGATAACATTTGATCCCACCATTTATCTTTATCTTCACCTTTTTCAATTAATAACGCTTGTAATACCTTATTTTTTCTAATAAAAGTACCTTTAGCACCATTGAAGGTATAAATATTTGCAGGTAAAGGTTCAATTCCAACACTAATACCACCTGTAATCACAGAATTAGATACTGTTGGAGCTACAGCCAATAAGTGGGTGTTTCTCATTCCTGTACCTTTACACCATAGGGGTTCTCCATATTCCTGAGCTAATTCCATTGATGCTTTTTCTGCTTTACCTCTAATATCTGAGAATATGTTATGAGTGTGAGCTGTAGAAGCGATTGAATTAAATGGTAATCCCTTTTGTTGTAAAAATGAATGCCATCCCATTACACCTAAACCTAAAGCACGGCCTTTACGAGCATGGTTATGAGTTCTTTTTAAAGAATCTTTACCATTAGATTTATCAATAAATTCCTGCATTACACCATCTAGAAACCAAGTAGCTAATTCAACAGAATCTGTATCTTTCCATTCATCATATTTTGCTAAATTCATAGATGATAAACAACAAATAAAACTATGTTCTTCATCTGTAAATAAAGTAATTTCAGAACAAATGTTTGTCATTGTTACTTCTAGATTATTTAATCTATATGCTATAGGATTATCTTTATTAACATTATCCTTATACATGATATAAGGTTCTCCTGTTTCCATTCTAGACTTTAATATAGTAGCCCACTTATTTAAAGCTTCAGGATCTCTTGATTCTAACTTACGCATAAAACTATCTCCTATTACCACACATTGGTGTAAGTTAAGGCATTGTCTATTAGGGTCTCCTTTAGGTCTACGAATTTGTAAAAATTCTTCTACATCTCCATGTTCAATATCTAGATTAACAGATGCTGCTCCTCTACGAACATTACCTTGATTGGTTGCAATAATTGATGAATCAAATATCTTAGCCCATGGTACTACACCTTCACTTTTACCATTTCCAGTGATTTCAGTTCCACGTTCTCTAATACGAGATAACGATATACCTACACCCCCACCAGCAGCAGTTAACTTCATTAATTCTGCGTTGGTTAAACCGATTCCACGTATGGAATCAGGTGTATCAATACCAAAACATGAAATAGGTAAACCACGATCAGTACCCATATTTGATAAAACAGGTGAGGCTAACCCTAACCACCCATTCCACATAATTTTGAAAAACTTATTAGCCAATTCTGGTTTTTTAAGTCTTCCAGAAGCTGCTACCGCAACTCTTTTGTATGCTGTTCTTACAGTTTCCCCTGGGAGTAAGTATCCTTTAGAAATGGTTGCTAAAGAAATTTCATCCATCCATTCTGGGTATTGTTTTCCAGCTTCCCATTCACTGTAGTCTACTTGTAATGCGTTGTTTTCCATATCTTTTAAAATAAATCGTTTGCGTCCCAGTTTTGAACTCCTTTACTATAATTTGTAACTCTATTTGCAAAGAAATCTGTATGTTGTTTTCCAGCTGATAAACTATCAAACCATTTCATTCTTTTTACTGCTTCTTGGTCTATACCATTAACTATAGCATCATATCCTAAATCACCCATTTTTGTATTTACTCTATGTTTGATAAATGATACTAAATCATATTTTGGACATCCTTTTAAATCTCCCATTTCATATACCTTATCAATAAAATCTAATTCTAATTTTAAAGATAAATGAGCTGCTTCTTCAATATCCGCTTTTAATTCAGGGGTATCAAATTCAGGGTGTTCACTTAATAGTGTTCTAAATAACCAACAACCTGCTTCTGAGTGTAATGATTCGTCTCTAATACTCCACTCTACAATTTGTCCTACACCTTTTAATTTATTATCTAATTTAAATGAAAGTAAAACAGCGAAAGAACTAAATAAATTTACACCTTCGGTAAACGCTGAGAAAATAGCTAATGATTTTGCTCTTTCATGCCAGTTAGGAGTGCCATCGTGAGAATCTCTAACCTGAGTTAGTGATTCAATTTTAGCCATTGTAGCTTCATCTTCTAAAAATTCACTAAAATCATCTAACCCTAATTCTTCATTTAATAAAGAATAAGCTTCGGCATGTATAGTTTCAAAAGCACCAAATGTAACTGCCATTTTGATTACTTCAGGTTTTCTAAACCAAGAAGTTACTAATGTTGACCAATAATCATTTACTACAGTTTCGGTTTGTGCAAATCCTTTAAGAATGGATCCAATTATGTTTTTTTCTGTTTCTGATAGATTTTGTTTCCAATCATTAACATCTGACATCATAGGCACTTCAGTATGAAGCCAATGTGCTTGTTGTTGTTTTAACCAATAATCCGAGGCTTGTTGATATTCGAATGGTTTATAAACGATACGTTCCTGCAATAGAGATTTCTTTGCCATATTATTTTTAATGTGTTAGGGTTATTTTTCTAATTCAAAAAACTTTTTACGTAGTAACTGTTTATCAAATTTATCAACATTAGTATCAAACTTATTAGATTGGGAGGGTGGAGCTAAGTTTTCTTCTTCATCCTCACTATCATTGTAATCAAATACTTCAAAATGACCTGTTGAGGTATCAGCGTTAACTGAAAATGTAAGACCATCCATTCCGTACCTGTTTTTCATAATATGAAATCTACCAGTATTATTAACTTTATCTTCTTTTTTACGTGATAAAGACATTGCGAAATCAGATATCATCATTTTATCGTATGAACCTGCGGCTTTGTCTCCTTCGATAATTTTATCCTGTGCTCCTGCCCTATTTACTTGAGAAACTGACCAAATAGGGATATTTAGTTGTCGTGCTAAACCTTTAGTGCTTGTATAAATATCATCAATTTCATCCTTACGCTCCCGATTTGTTTTTCTTGATGAAAGAAGATCAACATAATCAATAATTATCAAATCAGGTTTAATTCCCATACCCTCACACTTACTAATATGTGATTCAATAGTTGAAACTTGAGCGCGACCTGTTGGGAATTCTTTGATAATAAGTTTACCAGGCAGTTGAGGTATTGTTTCTTCTACCTTATCCCTAAATGAATCTATTTTATTAACTGGGATCTTAGTGAAAAAAGCGTCATATCTCTTTCCAACATAATCTTCACCTAATTCCAGAGTATAATGTAAAACATTATATCCTAATCTAACAGCGTAACCTCCAATAGCTACTAATGACCATGATTTACCACCTCCAGGATTACCAAAGATAATACCAAAATCTCCGTTTCCAAGTCCACCTTGTAATAACCCATTAATACGTTCCCAAGGTGTTGGTATAGTTGTTCTTGAATTTTCTCTATATCGTTCTTCAATATCTTTAATATACTCATGTCCTAAATTTTTATCTTGTCCTGACTTTAGAGCATTATCAATTAGAAAACGAATACCATCAAAATCTCCTCCTTTAAGAAGATCAACTGATGACATTAATGCTCTTTTTAGTTGTTGGTTTTTACAAAAGTTAGTAAACTCTTCTTGAACATATTCTAAATCTTCATCTGATGTGACGTACGCTTCCTTTAGTTGTTCTTTAATGGATATTTGTAATACCTCATTGTCTACTTTTTGTAACTCAACCTTTAATATGTCCAAAGAAGGAACTGTATGGTATTTGTCATAATACTTAAGAATTTCCTTTATAGCCCACTTTTGTGCTGGGTTTTCAAAATATTCATCAGATATGATATCATGTATGTTTATTAGGAATTCCTTATGAGTTAATAAAGATGATAAAACCTTTATTTGAAATTCATGTCCGTATTGATTTATACTATTTAGTGTCAATCTTTATAACCTTTAAATTGTGAAAATATATCTTTTAACCATGTTTCTAAATTCCTAATTATCCCTCCTAGTTGATCAGTATTATAAAACTGTATAAACATTTCAGAGTTTAACTCTGGAAATTCTTCTCCAATTAAATCATCTAAATATTCTTTTTCTCTATCATCTATCATAGGAATACTTAAATCCATAACCTTATAGTTAGTTTCAAGTCTATCTTGTTCCTGAACGATTCGTGAATATACGATATGATCTTTGAATTTCCTAGCTGATATATCGAAGATGTCTTGAAGTGTTAATTCTTCGGTTTTTAATTCAGGGAATTTTTTAAATATACCTTTAGCACCTAATCCTTTAATACCCCTAATATTATCTGAGTTGTCTCCTAATAATACTTTATGTAAAATAAAATTATGAGGTAATAAACCAAATTTTTCTTCTACAACCTTTGGAGTATAATATTCTTTCTCCATTGGTCTATAAACAATAATTTTATCGGTTACTAATTGTAAAAAATCTTTATCACTTGATACAATAAAACACGTTGAGTTGTGTTTTTCAACTAATTTCTCAGCTAATATTGCTATAATATCATCAGCTTCAACCTTATCAATTATAGTAGTTTTAACAGGTAATAATTTAAGATACTGTATGATACGGACTATTTGATCTATTTTAGAATCATGTTCTTCTTCAATATTATCAAACGCCTCCCAATTAGTAATACGTTGTAGATTTCTTGTTCCTTTGTACTCGGAGAGCAGGTTCTTTCGGTTGGTTGTTGAACCTGCTCCATCGAATACTACATAAACAGAGGTGGGGTTAGTTTGTCTAATCATGGCACCTAAAGAACGAAAAAATCCACCTAACCCCCCAATATGGACTCCATCAGGATTGACCATATTCATCATGGCAAAGTTTCTAAAAAATAGATTTAAACCATCTATCAACAAAACTTTATCATGTTTTCTTACTACAGTCTCTTCCCCTTGCTCCTGAACTTCGTCCAGTAAGCTAAATAATTCTTTATGTTTCATGTTTTACTTTCTATAAGTCCACTTCATCGTAAAGGATAGGTGTGGTGTCTTCTTGGTCTTCTACAATTTTAAATTGTCCTCCTCCTAGAATTTTAGACCATTCATCAGCATGATCCTTTTTATACTCATTTTTATCCTTATCGGTGTCTTGGATAAAACCGTGGTTTGTCATAACAATTTTACCTCTTGATTGCATACCATTAACATGGTTTTTATCAATTTGTAAATTTGTTCTTTTACCCCATTCTACTTGCATACCACCTTTAATTGCTTTAATTTTAGATGTTCCAGCATTTGAGATATTACCAAATGTAACTACAAATGTTGCGTCATACCACATAGCCATACCACCTTTATTCATCATTTTAGGTTGACCCATAGGTGATTCTGCTTTTGCTGTCCAAACTTTATTAACTGCAATTAATGTGTTAGTATATGGTGATGATTCTTTACGAGACATTACGATACTTTGGTTAACTGTATTACCAAATTGTGTTGACATTGCTCCAGCATTCCATTCATTGTTATTTTTCAATTTCTCAACTGACATTGCACAAGGAATAGACCCAATTGAATCCCAGAAAAATGCTAAATCATAAGGTAGATTACCCTTTTTCTGTTCATTCTGTAGATCCATAATAAATGCAGCTACATCTTCAATTGTATGAAGTGTTTCTCTATCTACATAGATAAAATTACCTTCATAATCTATAACTTCACCATCTTCATCTTTAATTAGGTTAACTTCTAACCCCATTTGAGCCGCATGTTCCCAATTCCATTTCATCTCAGTGATGATGAATACTGGAAGTATACCCATATTTTGAGCTGCTACTGCTGCTTCTAATAATGCTGTTGTTTTACCTGTGTCAGAATGTCCTCTAAGTAGTGAAATATGCCCCATTGGAATACCAGGCACTCCAGCTACTTTTTGGAAAGCAGGTGATAGTGGTATCCACTGTTGATCCTTAAATTTGACATTTTTATTTAAACCTTTAGATGATTTAAACTTATTTAGATCAAATTTGCTCTTAATCTCGGCGGACACTGCCGCCGAGAGAGACTTTGATACTTTTTTCGCCATATTTAGAAGGGTAGATCATCACTATTATTAGTACTACTTTTACTATCAAATAAAGAATCAAATTGATCTACTTTACTTTGTTTAGCTTTGGTAGTATCTAAACTAAAGTTTGTGGTTGGTTTAGTTACAACAGGTGCAACAACTACCTCTTCAGAATCTTCTTCTGGTGATAACCATTTTTCTAGAGCAGATTTCATTTCATCAAATGAGTAACGTTTAAACAAACCTTCTGTTGGGTTTGGTTGCTCACTTATCCATTTTTCTACTAATGATGCATCCTCACTAAGTGGTGATGTTTTCAAACGAACACGTACTGATGATTTATTATAAGGAGTACCTGTAGATTCTGGTCCTACTGTTTCAATTGTAAGGTCTCTACCATTTACAATATCAGTATAATCTCCAATTTCATCATCTACTGCCAATGCTAGTAGCTCCTCATATACTTGTTTACCAAATTGCCATAGTCTAGTACCTTTATCTTCTTCTCCACGTACTATTACAGGAACAAAAATACGGTTTTTAGCATCTAACTTTTTAGCCAAAATATAATTTTCTTTATTATACTCACCTTCACGTAGTTTTCCAGAAAATAAAGCAATTGGGTCTTTTTC
>Ga0102829_1000211_pt1 | contig 18738 bp, 32 predicted proteins | sample ColrivemetaGS575_FD_84510 | JGI IMG/M metagenome (GOLD analysis project Ga0102829, IMG submission 84510) | Estuarine microbial communities from the Columbia River estuary - Freshwater metaG S.575 | ecosystem: Environmental > Aquatic > Marine > Intertidal zone > Estuary | place: USA: Columbia... | reverse complement strand
TGGGATAGCGTGGAAGTCTTTGATGTCTACATCATAACATGCCTCGTGCTTATTATCGATACGTGTTATGTTAACATAGATTCCACCTTCTTTCTTGAATGGTTTACCTGATACTTTGTATTGTGCACCTTCAAGTGATGTGTTAATACGTTTGATTTTTAAGTTCATTGGAATTGTGTTGAGTTGTTCGTACATCTCTGTTAATTTCATAGTCTTTCTCCTCTCCTAATTTATAAATTGTTTCTCACTATGTGTCATGTAGTACTGCGTTAATCTTAAATTAATTTTGATGAGTTTCTTTGCGAACTCTCCAAGGTCTGTAGTTTCTAAATTTTGTATAGCTTCTAGTAGTATTTGAAATCCTTCTAGTCTAGCTTCAAGATATTCTAAGAGACACCCTTCTTTAATGAAGTGTATTTGCTCACCGTGAATGACAACATCACCGTTGACCTTGAAGATAATTGTTTCAGGTACTTCTTTATTTATTTCATTGACCACTTCTTCTATTTGTGCTACTAGTTCGGGCGCACTCATAGTTTCTTACCTAGTAGGTAGTGGTTCATTGTGATACGAGCACGTGTTGTTGGATGTTTCTCTGGATGTTTCTCATAGTATTCGACAAGTCTCTTACCTCTGAGCATGTGCAAGGTTGGATCTAATTCTCCGTAACGGCCACCACCACCCGATGATTTACCATGGGTAGTAGCAGGAGTTACTTCAATTTTTTTCTTGAAGCCGGAGAACAATGGCTTACGAATACGTTGTGGTTTCTTATCCATTATTTTTTACCTTTGGTGTTGATGAATGTTATTTTCTCTGCGACTAGCTTAACATCAATGCCAGTTACTTCGATCCTAGCTTTGACACCGATGGTTGCTCCTTTCAAACAGTGTTCTACTGTGTTCTTTGCGATACCTTCCCATAATGTAATGGGTATACTATCACTATCATAGTCCCCTGTATCAGGGTTACGATAGCTTCGTATAATATCTAAAACGATATTACTTTTTACACTACCATCAGGTAGTGTTTTTAATACTGGTTCTTCTGCTAGTCTTCCGACTAAGATGGCTTGATTTAACATAGTTTATTCCTCTTCTTTCTTTTGTCTTTGTTACCGGTGTATCTGTTCCAAATGTTTACTTTTAGATGTTGAGTCAATGATGTTTTGTTAAAGAGATACTCTTTCTTCTCTTTGTCCGTGATGGTAGTATTAGATAATACTATGTAGACATAGTCGTATCGCTTACCTTCACGAAGATACTTTCTGATGTGACCTGCGGAGAGGTCGAAGAAGTCAGCGACTTCTTCAGCTGTTGCTGTTTGCATCTTGTTTCCTCCTTATAATTTGATCACGCTGCCATAGACACTGGGCAACTGTGATGTGTTGAGCTTTAGAAATGTTAATCAGTGTTGATATACGAGGATCATGTCCAGGTAAGTAGAATCTTTTAACAGCAGATAGGGACAGAGCGGGGGAACTCTGTCTTACTATCTCACTGTAGGAAGGGGTTAAGTTTACTTTAGATACGTCCATGTGTTACCTCCTTATAATATCTTTCTATTGATGCGGTGTCAATGATGTATTCATGTTGATCATGTCTTTTCAACATGTCCATCGCTTCGTATATGTAGCGATAAGCATCATCAAGTGACATCGTTATATGCATACGATTGTTAAGATGCTGATAGTACTTCACTGCTTTCCGAAATTGGATCGGATGATTGATGAAGTTAATGTGTTTGATTTTGTGGCAGCTCGGGCACAATGGTATGACATCTACCAAAATAATTTTGTTGCCGGAGAATACCCATTCTTCGTGAGCTTCAACAGGATGTGTATGACCTTGACGTTTACAGTATGTACATGTGTACTGTGTTTTGTTGTAAGCGTGAGTACGTATCTCCTCCCACATATGCGGGAAGAGGTTACGTATGTTTTCTCTTTGTGCTGACACTGGTATTAGATCTAAGAACATTTTGCATAGCCTCCTCAGTTAGGATATGAGTTTGTTTTCCTTTCAAGAAGTCCTCTAGGTTAATGTAACCTGTTGAGTTAATGAGTGCTCCTTGAAATTTAACTGGTGTGTATGTGATATTGTTTACCTTGTAAACTTTGCCTGTAATTTGTAACATATATATATTACCCCCTTTTTAATTGTATGGAAAAGGTCTACACATTGTTAGACCTTTAGGTTAGTTTAGAAAAAATACTAAGCCGTAGGCTCAGGATCTTTTCTATTGAAAACAACGACTTTGTCGTTTTTAGCGATAACACGGTACGCATCAACTTCAGTTGTTGGATCCGTTATTTCATCGAATACGTAATCCGTTACAGTACCATCAGGTACTAATACGTCATTACCATATTTATCGACATACTTGTTATCACCCACTTGTGTGTGAGTAACTACGTTATCTTTGTTGTATAATTTAGCTTTCAAACCCATAATAATTCCTCCTTTGGATTTACAGTTGTACTCGTGAGTAATGTCTTGTAGTTGATAGATAGGCCATGCGAGGCCGTGGAGGAGTATGGCTGGGAGCGGTCGAGCGACCTTGTGTGATGTGGATATTTATAGTCATGAGTGTCTAGTTGTTTGTTTGGTTTGTTTGGTTTGTTTGTTACGACTCCGTCTTGAGTTACCAGTGCGATATCTTCGTATTGACAATGTGTATAATAATGATTACTAAGTCTTGCTTGCGTTGGGTTCCTCCATATAACACAAGGTTGTGTTTTACACTATTAACCTAGGGACAAGTACCTAGGGTGTCACGGGGTGATGGTCGGAAGCTTTCGCATCTTTGACTTAGTGCCTGAGGGCATGATACATGTACATTACGTTGATACCTATGGTATGGGGGTGGTTCTTAAATGGCAATTTGGCTGTGGGGGGTAATATATATATATATATATTAATACACCTTTCGTTCCCTTTGCTAGGCCCTGCATCTTAATTTGTCTGTGTAGTATACGTGTAGTACAAGTGTAAGAAATATGGCAACTATGAAAATCGTTTACATCCCCGCCCAGTATAACAGAAGTAGTATATGTAGTATATGTAGTATATATATATTTTTATTTCTCAGTACTCTTCCTGTTAATGTTATATATAGTATAGCAAAAAAATACAGAGAAACTCCTAGGGGTTTTATACTTGTACTACTTATACTACCAGTCAGCTCTGTGTCGCTACTCCCACGGGCATATACGCAATCCATACTCCTAGAGGTCAATCGCAAGAATGGCTTAACAAGGCCATCACAAAAAAAAACTTATACTACTTTTAGGCATAATACACAGTTTGTGTTTTTTCTTATTTTATTGTGTTGACACCCCTGTCGTGGTATAGTATAATAGTAGTAGGTAGACCACTACCGAGACAGGAGATATCGATATGGGATTTACAAATTATTTAACGGCATATAGGCTACACCTCTTGAAGCATGTAAGGGGTGCTTTTGAACTGAATGACACCAGTGCGATGGGGGAGGCGGAGATCAAAGCGTTCGTCAAGCAGCTTACTGGTGAGAGTGCGATTCCGATTCCGAGTGAATCATTTGAGTGGTTGAGTAACTACTTCAGATACGTGGAGGACAAAGACCAGATGTTCGTGTATGACAACGTGGATGGGCTATGGCATTTCGAGACAACGGATGCTAGCTTACAGTCGTTGCTGACAGATTACTTTACCGTTGTTGCTGATGAGGCTAAGAAAGCGAAGGACCAAATCTTCTTCAGGTATGCTAACCACTTCTTCGGGGTTGGTAAGATTCCGAACCTGGCGAAAAGGATAAAGCAATCTCGCTTGCTACACATACGTAAGAGTAATGAGATTATTAAAGGCACTGAGCATTACCGCTATTTCAAAATTGATAATGGGCAGAAGCGTGGCTTGATCGACATGCGTAGGAACAACTACCAGTTAGATGTCAAATCATTCAAGGATACGCAACCGCTGCACTTGCAACATCTAGCACCAGTTCCAATCAGTACCGATCCTCAGGACCCGCATCTGTTCCTTTCACTCATCAAACAGTATATGATGAATGACCCGGACTTGATGGAGTACTTCGAGAAGGTGCTAGCATACATGATGAGTCCATATAACTACAACCAAGTCTACATCTACTTTATAGGTGAGAGTGGTCGTAATGGTAAATCAACTGTGCTGAAAGTATTGCAGGATATCCTAGGGCCACATGCAATTAGAATGAATAGTGAATTACTGAACTCTCATCCGCAATCAAGTTTTAAGAAGGACGATGCTCTAGCAGCAACCGAAGGTAGAAGTTTATTTATCTTTAATGAGATTGATGAACGTATGGTTGCATCAACACAGAACATTAAGGACTTGACCGAGGGCGGTCGTGATGAGTTCGGTAACAAAGTTTATACTGTAGTACGACCTGCGTATAGCAGGAACTATGAAGTCAACATATGTGGGATTCCTGTTATCGTTGCGAACTCACTGTTGAACTTCGGAGACTGGTCTATGTTAGATCCAATCTTCAAACGTTTGATTCTGATTCCATTTGATTTTAGAATTCAACATGAAGACCCAACATTATTAAATAAGTTAGCGCAAGAGTATCCACTAATCCAACAGTGGTTGTATAAAATATATTTCAAACATAAAGGTGTCAACCTTAAGACACTTCCGAAACCTGCGGTTGTGCAAAAGAAATTTGTGCAGTATCGAGAGGACTCAGATATTATAGGGATGTTCTTTCAAGACTGTGTACAAATTACAGGTAGTACCAAAGATGAAATGTTAAGAGGAGATCTCTATAGAATGTATAAGTTGTATTGTCAGGCTAATGGTAGAAAGTCTATTAAGAATAAAGGAACGAACGGCTTTGCAAATCTCATAGAACCTTACCTTACTAAGATGAACGTTGTATTAAAGAACGGTTCATGGTATGTACAGATGGCTAAGGAAACTCCTTACTTCACAGCTGAAGTTAAGAACTTAGGATGAGAACGTTCTTACTTAACATAGGGTTCATTGAAATAACTCCTGGTACTTATTACAATAATGAAGTAGAACTAGAAGTCCATATTGTTCTTGATGTGGACGGAAATGAAATACTGAAAGTACCTACCCCTATGGGGAATAAAACAGCCACTATCGAAGAGCTTGAGGATGCTATCGTTGCTGGCGGATTTGGAGATTTCTAATGACGACTAATCAATTCTTTCAAGAATTTATAAACCCTGTGTCACATAAAGTAATGCATACGCATCCGGAGTTTGAGAAAATTAAAAAGCTGAGCAATGTACAAATGATTAAGGCGACTACGTTCTACCAAATATATAAACATAACGTATACCCTACTGATGATAGATTAACAATGAAGGAATTCTTTAATGCTTGCGGGCAGTACTTCTACTACGACAAGTATATTTGTAAACATGGTACTGAGTTCTACTACTATGTAGCATTCAACCCTAGCAATATAATGTATCAAGCAACACGTGCTATAATAAATAAAAGAGTATGGGCGCATCGTCCTGCTACACTGAAGGACCTTGAATTCATAATGGAGGCGGTGACTAAACAATGAGACGTTGGGGTATTAAAGATCCATTAGACCAAGAAGGTATCACTAGGTTTACTTACACGGCTAAACATGTACTGTGTTTGAATTGTGATTCTGAGTTCTTCAATGTAGAAGTAACAGGGATGTTCAACCCTGAGAGCGATGTAGTATTTGTAATGCTATGTAAGAACTGTTATAAGAAGGCGGTGACGAAACAATGATAAGAATAGACATAGCTGATAGTGTATATAGATTAACGTACACATTGCAGAATGGATTGAACCGTAGTGTATTGTTACAAAGGAATCTTTTTATAAGTGGGGCTTCAGAGCGTGAGTACCTATTTAATAAGGTATCTCAGACAATATTCAAGGACAAGGATGCAACTTATACACCTAATATATATATTATAGAGGAGGTAGAACGAGTACTTATACACCCGCAGTTTATAGAGCCTCGTTTCCTACCTCATAGTATGGATCCGTTATCACCAATATTCACTAGAGCCAATCCAACTGCTGAGGAGTTACAGTATCAGAGAAACATTAGAGGTAGTCGTGATCCTATGAGCAGAGAAGTTATGTATCACCTGGACCAATTTAGAGAGGAAGTATCTAGATGTCGTAAGCTTATAGATGAGCTTTCTGACAAACTCGCTAGTAAAGAAGATGACATAGAATCATTACGTGAACGTCTAATAGAAGTGGGGTTGGATGTATGAACATAATAAACTTCTTCAGAAGAAAGTGTAAACATATATACAGTACACCTGTATATCCTGGATTCGGATCCGGTAAAAATTTTGACAAGCACAACTACTACTATTGCAGAGTGTGTAGAAAATATTATATAACAACGCAAGTAATGACATTCTTAGGAAAGGAGGAGCCTAAATGAAATTAAATATTTATAATGAAACATGGGATATAAAAGAACTAAACGAGAAGGACATTAAAGAGTACATGGTGGACAAGTCTGATGGTGAAAGATACTGGGGCGCTTGTGACACTGAAGGCAGTGAGATTAGATTGTTAGATCAACTAGGTCCACAACGTAAACGTCAAATACTTATACACGAAGTGGTACACGCTATTCGTAGTATGGAACTATTACCAGGTGCGAACTTAAGTACAGAAGAGTTACCTAACTTTGTAGCATTCCATATTGATGAGATTAACAAAGTAGTTAAGGAATACTTTAAACCAAAGAAACGCAAGACACGTAAGATTAAAGAGCAGGCAGTAACCGTACCTGCTGTGGAAGTATTAGAACTACCTTAGGATAGCGTTGCTAATATCTAGGCAGAGTATGAAGTGTCCCAAGTGTCTTGTGGATGTAGTATCAATACCTGAGAGAACCGACTACATGCAGTGTCCCAACTGTAAGAAGTACCTGTATGTAGTTGAGAAAGGTGGTATGATTAATGGACGAGTTTATAAAGTACATCATGGTTCGAAACGGAATCAAAAAGATAATGGAAAAGTTTAATGAAGAAACTCAAGAGTTGAAGGATGCTTATCGTGTACAAGATATCAATAACCTTAAAGAAGAACTTGCTGATGTGTTATTAATCTGTGAGCAAATCAAACAGTACTATGAGTTTACTGATGAAGAGATGCAAGCTATCAGAGATTTTAAAATCGATAGAACGATTAAGCAATTAAAAATAGATATAGGAGGAGAATAATGAAAAGATTATTAATATTTATTATGGTGATGTTGTTGGCAGGATGTAACCTGACAGAGTCTGAGGATGATGTTGTGTTCGGTGCTCCCTGTGTCTCTGTTGACGATGTAGATTTTTATGCATCTACTAAGACAACTACACTAGGAACCAAAGATGTTATTATGTTAGAAACAAATTTCGGAGATATTGAAATTGATAATGACATCTACATAAACACAGAACTGAATGTATATAGTCATCTGTGTATTAACACAGAAGATGCTGTTGCTGTCAGTTTTAAATCAGCGAGGTTATTAGATATTAATGTGCCTGAACCCCCTACAGTATATGTAGATGTTCCTGTTATTGAGTACGTTGATAAAGAAGTAATTGTTACAGAGTATGTAGATGTTGAGGTAGAGGTTGTTGTGGAAGTACCTGTGTACACACACGACCTTATTGATCCTGATGTGTGGGTAGCTATGGACCACGCAGTGTACTACTACCAAGTTCAAGAAGGTATCGTGCATCTCGTATATACCAAAGCGGATTACGCCTTTGAATTAAAAGAGATGTTTATACTGACTATCATATTCGATGAGAACCTGGTGTTCTCTGATCAAGTAATGATAGCATCCATGACACAGTATGTTATGGGAATCTTCAACGGTGCTGTCGGCATCGATGCAGATTATGTTGATACAGAGTTCGCAACTATGACAGAGTACATAGAGAACTTTATTGTAAGTCATACGTATCAAGATATCGTAGATATGTACATAGGAGGTACAGCATATGGAACAGAGTAAAGCATGGTGGATTATTATTATTGTAGCAATGGTACTTGGATTTTTAGTATTCGGAGTTACCTCAGGACTACTTATTTTCTTAAGCATTGATGCTGGTTACATGCATTGGCTTGAAGGAGTTATTGTAGGTGCATCCTGGTTCTCCATGGTAGGAATGGTAGCAACAGTTATTATCGCAGTAAATAAACTATACGATTTATAGGAGGAAAGAAAATGTTAGATGTTAAATTCGCAAAGCTAATCATGGCGTTTGCCAAACAAGATCCTGATGTATCTGATGTAGATGCGTTAGCGTTCGTGAAGTACAATTCATTCAGTGTTAAAACGATTGATGGGAAAGCGTTAGTATCATTAAAGGATGTATCAGACATTCTTGAAAGACTATCTGAAACACCTACAGTATCTAGCGGTATTGAAGTTGGAGATACTGTTGTTGTTCTTACAGACAATACAGAAGTAGAAGGAACTGTGAAAGATATTCGTTATGTTGTTGATGGATTAGGTAACAAGTATCATGCTGCAAAAGATGTAACTAAAAAATAGGAGGCGTTATTATGAGTACATTCAAAGAGATACAAAAAAGAATACAAGAGGATTTAGCTGCAAAAGAAATACTAGAACCTGTATCAGATAAAGGAGGTACCGCTCTTAAGAAAGTCGGTGTCCAAGGTACGGTTGCTTCTAAGCCAGGAACGGAAATGGTTTCATTTGATGCGTCTTCGTTTCAATTAATGGAATGTGAATCCGCTGCAGCAGGTAGATCTAAACCTCGTTATTGTATTGTTGAGAAAGGGAAACACGCACAGTATGGTAATCATTTTGTTAATGCAAGTGGTGACCGTGTCCATGTGATAACACGTGAAGTGTATACCTTAATGTTGGGTGTACTTAATAGCGCTAGTGGACAAATTAAAACATTATCTAGTGATCTTCGTAGTGCAACTGAACGTGCGGAGTTACATAAGCTTACGATTGATGCACTACGTAAGAATGGTATCATTGACTAATGGGTAACAATTACGCTACAGAGAAAGCGTTAGAACGAGACTTCGTTAACTGGTGTAAACATTTAGACATACAATGTGTCAAAGGTCCATCAATGTTTGCGAAGGGTTTCCCTGATAGATTTTGGCAACTGCCTAAGAACGGTGGTACTGTTTATGCGGAGTTCAAAGGTACCAGCTACTATGGACTGACACCGATGCAGAAGTGGTGGCAAAGATATCTTGTGGCTTCAAACCCTAATAGATATTTTGTAATCGAAGATAAAGCTGAGCTTGAAGCTCTGAAGAAACATTGTATCCAATTAATGGAGATAGGTGCTAAGGTTGTAGCATATGAGAATAAGCTATTGAAAGAATTAAACAGCAGTGTTATAATAATTCCATAAAGGAGAGTGGTTATATGTTTGAAGATTTGATTGTACAACTTGATCAGATGGGCGTAGCGTACACGGAAGACTACGACATAGGTTCGTTGACTGTTGATGTTGCGGCTATTGATAAGGTTGCGCTTATATCAGTTATACAACTTGCAAACGATTCCGGCATGGAGTTCACTATTGATGAAGCATCATTAGTTATCATGGCAGGAGCACCAGTTGAACCGTTACCTGAAGAAGGTCCTGCGGAAGATTTAGCTGGTATGCAAGACGCTGCATTAGGAGAATTGTTCTAGTTGCTAGAACATTCTGATTCGTACATTTTAAAATGCGTTAGCGCAGGGATACTTACTAAAGAACCGTTGTATAAGTATCCTTTGCGTAATGCAAATCTCGCTGTTGTTCTAAAGGCTTATGCCGTAGCTACAAACCAACCCTATACAATTACAAAGGAATATGAATACTTAGATGTACACAAACTATACCTTACTAAAGGTGGGTTTGAATGGTTGTTAGGAGTGTTCAAACAATACTCTCTAACATACTTGCGTAGTACATTTGGGCACGTCTTTATAAATGCTGACGAGAAAGATGTAGGTGATCTTGAGTATCTAGGTTATAACAATCTAAGAGGTCTTTCAGGTGAACGTCCCAAAGCGGGGACGAAACAGAAAGCCGTATTAGTACATAGGAGAGGTAGACGTAAAGTAGAATATAAATTCAACACACTGCGTGCAGCACGTGATGAAATATTTAACCTGTCTAGGTTTTATCCTATAGATGAATTTACACTTTACCGAATTCGAAAGAATACGAAAAGAGGTACAGTATATTATTATAGAGAGGAAGTTCGTACATTACTCCCTACGAATAATCGTGGAGCTGTAACGAATTTACCTCACGTAAGGAAGTGACAACATGATTTCATTAGAGGTTTTTAATAAGACTGAAAGAAAACTATTACACTTAGCTAACCTGTGGAATACTGCTGAAAGTTTTCCACAACATTATGATAAGATGTTTCAATCCAATCCGCATGAACTTGCGGGTATTATACTCAACGGAACGGAGTACCATGACTGGCAAGAGTTCTTGTCTGATAGTCGGGTACAAGATTATATAGACCGTATACATTATACCCAAGCCGGTATAATTGTCAGCCAGTATATGAAGCCAGGAGCACGTGTTGGAGTAGCTGATGCTACCAAACTTAATAGTGCTATCAAGTATCGTGACGATCATAAACCATCGTTCGCTGTACCTGTGCAGTACATCTACATGCAAACTCCTATGTCGGAGGACGAGGCGGAGTTCCTGCCGGATGCACCTGGTAACAAGGCACATATATTATGACAGACGGTCCTATCGAATTTAAGGGCACGTCTAACGATGTGTCTTTTGTTAATGCAATGAATCCTATGGCTGGGATTAAAATACCACCTCTTCCTGTTAGTTTAAGTGTGAAGCCCCATGCACTTAATTTAAGTACGATAACTAACTGCCCAAGATGTAGCAAACCTTTAGTCAGAGCTATGGCTATAGATGGAAGTCAGAGTGAATCTTTCTTAGAATGTCCTGAGTGTGGGACTCTAGTTAATAAGTTCAAGCCTACAAAATACCAGGCTATATACCTGCGAAGAACTGAACGTTATAAGATGACGGCTGGTGGATTCGGTACAGGTAAATCTAGAGTAAACATTGAGGATGTTATTAAACATCTACTTCTAATACCTGGCTCTCGTGTAGGTGTATTTGGTAGATCTTACCCAGCACTACAAGGTACATTCATTAAAGAGTTCTATGGTATGTTCCCTGCCCGTCTGGTTAGAAGTAAGAACGAACAGAAACATGAGATAACATTAACGAATGGTTCAGAGATTGTATTCAGATCATTTGATGATCCTACTAAGATTAAGTCGATGAACTTATCTATGATACTTATCGTGGAAGCATCGGACTGTCCTTACTCAGGATTCACTATGTCACAATCTCGTTTAAGAAATACTGCAGCAATGATTCCATACTTCCATCCTGACGGTACTCCTGTAAAGGAATATGATAAACGGTCGGGCGAATGGAAGATTAAGTATCGTATTGATGTTAGACATATCGCATTAGAAACTAACCCGGATAGTGGTTGGGTTAAGAAAGATTTCTTGTTAGATGCTGCGATTGTAGAGTTCTATGGTGAAGCCCGTAACGAAGGTTATAGGTTTAATAAAGAAAGAGATGAGCATAAGTATGTACAGATTGTATCTACTAGCGCCAATCCTTATCTACCTCCAACGTATGAAGAAGAACAAACAAGAGGTAAGACAAAAGCATACATCATGCAGTTCTATAAAGGTTCGTTTAATTTCTCGAGTAACTTAGTATTCCCCAACTTCGGAACAATAGTCGTACCTCCACATGAACTCCCTCGAGAGTTTGATGAAAGAGGTAGACGAGTACTGTTCTTTATACCTGGGTTAGATTATGGTATCAATGATCCAACACATGTAGTGTTCACTGCATTATCACTCGAGACTAGGAAGTTATATGTATTCTCAGAAATGAGAGAGAACGACACTGATGTTAAAAATCTATCAAAGATATATAGACATCACATCAAAACAAATGGAACTAACATAGACGGTTTACTCATGTTGCCACCATTCGATGGTAGGAGTTATAATAAACGTGAGAGTGACTTACGTACTATAGGTGGAGCATTCGAAGCGGAAGGTTTATATTTTGAACCATCCTTTGCATCACATGAGATACGTATTATAAAATTGAATGCGCTCATCAACCATGAACAGATAGAAGTATTTTCTAACTGTGAGTTCTTGATTGAAGAAGCATTGAATTATAAATTTAAGCTAGACAAGAATGGTGAACCTACTAAGAAACCTGTGGATAAGAAAGACCATGGAGTTACAGCCCTTGAGTTTGTAGTAGTAGAATTACCACATAACTTGAAGGAGCTTCGACTTACAGCGTACCTACCTAGTGGTACAGAAATTAAACACGATATAAAGATAACAAAAAAGAAAGTGGTTAAAAAATTTAACCCATTTGAGGAGGATCAAGATGTTAGAAATAATCATGGCTTTGTTAATAATCTTACTCACACTGGTAATCTTAATGGTAATCGTATTCACGGTTTGGCTTCTCCAAACGCAATGGACGATGAATCCGAAGACGATGGATTCAACAGATCCCTCCCTGTCTACCTCCCACGTAGATAAGGATTACCAGACACTGGAACAAGAAGCAGCAATAATTACAAACACCATAGGTGATGACCCTGATAAATCTAAAGAAGTATTGCAAAAACAGGCAGAGGCTGATAAACTAAAATTAGAGGCTGCCAATAAAAAAGCTATACAAGAATCAATAGAGCATAACATGGGAAAACAGAGAGACGCATTTGCAGATACTATGTATGAAGTTATGCATGGACACCCTCGCTCTAAAACAAAGGAGAGTGACAAATAATGGAACATACTTATAGTGTATCCGATTTAACGAGACAGTTCGCAGAGTACAGACAGTATAAGAATTCAATCCTGATGGAGTGGAGATTGATTCGTTCCTTATACAAAGGACAGTTTTGGCAAGTCTTTAAGAAGTACCTGAAAGAATACAGTATCACTCCGGACTGGAACTACTTTGAGTATGTGGTTTCAGCGTTTTCAAACTCTGTATACAGTGGTGCATTCATAGGTACTGTCACTCCACGTACTATGGAGGATGGTGCGATCATCGATGTTTTGAATGGATTTATAGCATACAACTGGAGCAAGTGGGGAATGAAGAACAAGTTCTTACACGTAGGTGAGAACGGAGAGCTTTATAATCTAGGAGCTGTACGTGTAGATTGGAAAGAAAAGAATATCAAACTAGAAGGGTTACTTCCTGATGAATTGTATTTCGATCCTACTGTAGATAACTATAAAAAAGGCGCTGCATTATTTTTAGAACGTTCAGTTAATGTAGACAGTCTTAAGTTAGATTCTGATTTCAAAGAAGGTGTTGAATCTTACCTTAAGAAAGTTAAGGATAAGGTACAAGATAAAACAATTAACAATCGTATCGCAACATCAGGCGCATATAACAATGGTGGGGTTACTAATCCTATTAACAATGTAGCGACTGAGACTGTAGTTGGTGGAGCAGGTGTAGGTACAACTTCTAATAGTAGGAGTGTATCTCTTATCGAATGTTTTATTAGAAACTCTGAAGGTGGACTTGATCAAATATACATCTTAGACGAAACTGAAATTATATATGAGAAAAAGAATATCAAGCCTAATAGATTTCCTGTCGTGTGTTACCAACCTGCACGTCCTGATGGTAATCCATACGGTAACTCTAAACTCATTAAGATTACAAACACTGTAGTGGCATTGAACATGATTGATTCAATGGAAGCTACTCAACCCTATCGACTATTAAACAGAGTACGCTTTGTTAATGTTGACGGGCGTATTAATATGAGAGCATTTGCTGATTATGGTGCAACACCTGGAGCTTCGTTTGAAGTTAAAGGGGATCCTAAAGGAATTATATACTATGAAGATGTTCCTACTATACCAGACCAATCAAATCTTAAGAGTAGGCTAGAGAACTCAATCTTCCAAATCACTGGTGTGGATCCACACTATAAAGGAAGAACTACTAACTCCTTACAAACTACAGGAGCGACTCAAGCATACCAGGCCAGAGTAACTATGTTAACTGATAACTCTCGTATCACACAGTTGGAAGAATTCACAGAAGACTTAACACGTTTGGTTCTGGAATACTATATAGAGTATGGTGGAGAAAACGTGTACAATATTCCAAGGTTGTCAGCTACAGGAACTAACAAAGTTATTCAAGTAGATCAACTTAAGTTTAACGATATGAAAGGTAAACCAGAAGTACCAGGTACTCCTATGATGGATGATGGTACTCCAGAAGTTTCAACTATACCAGCAGTACCTAGAGTTGAGTTTGATTACATGATCGCTGCATCTACATTACTTCCAATGAATCAAGCGAACCTGTTTGAATCAGCGAAAGCATTGTATGAGATGCAAGGGCAGTATCAATTCCCTAAACCTATTGTCACTGAACAAGACTTAGTTAAGTTCTCTGATTTCCCTCAGAAACATTTGTGGTTACAACGTATGGAGAAACAAGATCAAGAATCTACTGCTGAAAATTTAGTAGCAGACCTTACGAACTTTGCTTCAATATTCTCTAAACTATTGTCGAAAGGTATGTCAGAAGAACAAGCAGCGCAACAAGCTATATCAGTGCTGCTAGGTGAAAAGAATGCTATGCAACAAAACCCTCAGATCGGGCAAGGTTTTAAATAATACACAAATTAACACAGACTATTTACAGTCTGTGTTTTTTATGTTATAATAAGTTATCACAATTATAGGAGGCTATTAATATGGCAGTTAAGAAACCAAAAAACATAACACATAGAATCAATTATCATGTAAATGCTAACAAGGGTGAGCTTAAGGTAAACTTCTCACCAAGCTTGAAAAGATCAAAGTTACACGATCATCAAATACTGGTTAATGCTACATTAGCTGGTACAGATTTAGCACTGCAGATGTTACTAGGTACATTACCTGTGTTACGTCCTGCAAGTGAAGCAGAGTCTGAAGTAAGTATCTACGTATTCAAAGATGAGGAACGAGATAATAAAATCTATAAGCAACGTAAAGAGTTGTACGATAAGATGGTAGAATCTTTTGAAGGTACCCTTCATGCATTGTTCCCTGACATTGAATACATTGATAACTGTACTAAGATTCAACAAGAAACTATCTTCGACATGACGAAGGAAGAAGCAGAAGAACATAAAGCAATGGTTACTGAGATTGTGGAGAAGGTAAGAAAGGAGAAAAATGATGAACCAATTAAGTCCTAAGGATGAAGTCATTACTGCTAAACCTATACCTACTCCAAAAGAAGTTGCAGAAAAGAAAGCTTCAAAAGAACGTGGCGATGTTGTCAATACACTAAACGCTATTGAAGTTTGTTTAGCAGGTATCTTAGAAAGAGAAATCAAACTGAGTAATGCAAGTACCAAACATCTTAAGAAACTTTATAAGAAACAAATTAAATCTTCTAAGAAATATTTGGAAGGTTTATATGGAACGTTAAAATTAGAAATGTATGAATCTGCATCTGCAGATTTAGCATTAGAAAGATTGGTGTAATTATGAATCTGATTGAATTAAAAGATTTTACATTTGAGAAAGCAAGATTTATTGGTATGGGTAGAGGAGTACTTCCAGCTACAAACATTTCAGATACTACGTATGTGTTGACGTTGTGGTTATCAGGAGCTTCGGATCCTATCAGTATACCTTATACAACATCTGAAGAACGTGACATGGAAGTAGATTTCATAAAAGCATCTTTACTTACAATATAGGAGTTGGTTATGCATGGCAAAAGAAAAGAAAATAAGTGCAACTAATCTTGTAAATAATAAACGGGCACGCAGTATTGTGTTCCTGTTTATTTCGTTCATTATCATTCTAGCTATCAATGCCATGCTTCCTGTTGTGGAAGGGCAAGCACACTTCACAGTAGATGCTGTTGAGATGTCGTACTTGGAATACACACAGTTGCAAGCAAACAATGATAACTACGATATGACTTGGGCATCAGAACAAAAGATTAAAAAGTATATAGAGGATTACATTGAAGCACACCCTGAGCTTACAGAGGAAGAGAAGGTTACGATAGTACCTCCTGATGCTTTGAAAGTAAATGTATTTACGAAGTTCTTCTTTGAATATCCCTTTTGGTATATAGGCACTGCCACTGCGTTAGCGTCTGCAGTGTTACTATTTTATAGTCTGTTTAATTATCTGTTAGTAGTGAGCAAAGATAAGTACGGGAAATATATTAAGATTGAAGGTGAGATTGAGACACTTGTAGATAGTACTCTTGATCCTGATACATTCGAACCTTGGATGGATAATGTGTTTAACCGTGATCGTAAAATTAAACAACATGAGAGTAATGTAAAATATTTGATTGATAAACTTGAAACCAAAACGAAGTATGAGAATAAGAGACGTTTGAAGAAATATTTCTTAGCTACTACTGATATAGATAGAGGACTTGAACTTAAGAAACTAGATAAGCTATCTAAGAAAGAACAGAAGTATTTTAACAAGAAAGAAATGTATCTTGCATTGTTAGAAAAGGACCATATAGAAACATATGTTATCAATGGACGTGTGAAGTATTTTAAGTATATACATCCTATGTTTGTCTACAATGGAACGAATAACATAGGTAGAACTGTAGATGGGTACTCAATGATTAGCTCCGATTCTAGTAGAATCGCAAGCGATGCTGGGGCTAAAGTTATATTAAGTTTAAGTATCACTTTGATATTCTCTACACTACTTACTGTGACTGCAGTATCATCTGTAGATCAAGACCCATTTTGGATGTGGGTTAACATTGTAGCTAAGATTGCTCCTTTGTTACTTCAAGTCCCTTTAGCATTTGATTATAATAACACATTTATGAAGAAACAATTATTACCGAACTTAATGAACAGACGTTCAATAGGAATGAAGTATGGAGCAGATATGTTGAAAGGTGTTCGTGTGGAACCCCTTGTTACAGTTCCTGAACCGACACCTGAGAACTCACAAATAATTACAGTACCGAATGAGGAGGTGATACCTGATGCCAAGGAGAATCACAGCGGAGATAGACATGTCAATACTTAGAGATATCGGCATGGGAATACCTAATAAAGAAGTAGCACGGAACTATGGTGTGTCTGCATCATACGTGTCTAAACTAAAGACAGGTAAGAAAGTACCTGATATGTACATCGTAGGTAATGCTGTCACAACAGTGTACCCTGTTTCAGATATAGTACAATGGTTGGAAATAAAAATAAAGAACTTAGACAAAGAGCGTAATATATATACGCAGATTTTATCTAAGTATAAAGGAGAATAGTTATGCCTGAAGGAATTAATTTAAAAGAAATGTTATCACAAGCAGCAGGAAATGAACCAACACCTGTAGCAGATCCTGTCACACCCCCAGTAACTGATCCAGTTACGCCTCCCGTTACAGATCCTGTAACACCACCTGTTACAGATCCAATTACGGATCCGCTTGCAGGCGGAACACCACCAGCACCTGTAGAAAATCCTGACAAGCCTGGATTCGACATGGAAGGTAAACCTTATGTGGCTCCGGCTGCAGATCCTGATCCTGATCCTGATCCTGCTCCTAAACCAAATCCTATGAAAGAGATTAGGGACACGCTGGCTAAAGAGAAAGCTGCTAAAGAGTTAGTGACGAATACTATAAATAAGTATGCAACAGGAAAATATCCTGATGTTAAGTTTGCGGACCATATGAAGGAAGACGGTAGTGGAATTGATTATGAATCTTTAAGTGTAGCTATGGAGAAAGTAGATGTAGCAGTACGTGCAGGTACAGCAGGATTAACTCCTGAAGTACAAGCCGCAGTTGAGAAACTCGAAGCTGAGAAGATACAGTTGCAAAAGGACAGACTGCAAGTGTCTATGGACAAAGGCTTGAATAACCTACAAATTGAGAAGTCATTAAAAGAAGCAGAGTTGAACCAATTCTTTGCGGACGCAATGAAAGGTAATAAGAACCCGTATCAGTGGATCGCACAAGGAGGTACTCTTGGAGATTTATATGATATTATATATGTAGATAAAATCCAACAAAGGAAAATAGATGCAGCAGTAGCCGCAGCGAAAGCTACGTGGGAAGCTGCACAAGCTAATACCGCACCTAAAGTAAATCCTGGTATACCAAATCCAGCTGGAGTTAACGTAGTTAAAGATGGAATGACATTGGATGAGATGAAAGCAGCAGCAGCTTTACAAATAAAATAACCCTCAATATTTTTTGAGGGTTTTCTTTTTATTTATTTGTGATATAATAATAACGTAGAGGGCAAGGGGTGAGGTTTGCGTGACCAACATAAAATCCAGCCGTGAACTGATAAGATCTTATAGGAATATAGGGACTGAGACGCTATGAAAATAGTGAATAAACCGCAAGGTAAATGCTAAGCTGGAATAAATTCCTCCTCCCTCTACCCAAATTTGATAAGGAGGTTATTATATGATAACCCAACAGGAAATAGTAGATGAGATAAACCGCCTAACCTTACACTATAATGTGAGCTGGCAAGATATTAAGACAGACGCTGATAAAGCGATTAGTAAGATCAATGCGTTCCTAGGTACAAAGTACCCGAAGATGTCATCTAAGTTAGACGCACCTACTAAAGCTTACACATTTACAAATGATGCTGTGGACAT
>Ga0102829_1000207_pt1 | contig 18827 bp, 19 predicted proteins | sample ColrivemetaGS575_FD_84510 | JGI IMG/M metagenome (GOLD analysis project Ga0102829, IMG submission 84510) | Estuarine microbial communities from the Columbia River estuary - Freshwater metaG S.575 | ecosystem: Environmental > Aquatic > Marine > Intertidal zone > Estuary | place: USA: Columbia... | reverse complement strand
TGAAAGAAGTTTATGATGCTTATGCTATTAGAATGTCTGAGGTAAGATATAATGAAAAATCATCTTTTAAAATAGGTGATATTGTAAAAATTAATCATAAATCCGTTTCCCAAGAAGATACTTTTAGAATTATTAAGATTATGACTAAAAATATTAAAGTTGTAAAAACTAATGTTGCTGAAGGTCGGATTGCAGGTGAGATTAGAGTTTCACCAGGTTTACTTCAAACAATATAAAAAGTAATACACAGGCAGCTTGGCTACCCAGGCTGTCTTTTGTATATTTACCCCATATTAATAATTAAAAATAAAGGTTATGAGTTTAGATTCATTAAGTAAAGAAGATAAAGATAAGTTAGGAAAAGAAATCAATGAGGAATTATCAACCACTACTCAATTAATGAGAGCTCAAAATATGAGATTGAGAAGGAATATGGATAGAGACTTTAGGGGTTTTAGAGGAGATGAAACAATAAAGGATTTTGAAAAACACCTTAAAGAATTAGGTGAAGAATTAAGAAAAAAAACTCCTGATGGGAATATGGGGGTTGCTATATTAGTAAGCATTTTATCATTTTTTACAGTTGCATTTACAATGGGTTCTCCCCTCTTTTTTGTTAGTGCTATATTGACTGTCCTCCCACTATTATATGTAGGCATTAACAAAGAAAGAAATGAAAAGATAACTTCAAAGAAAAATCGGATAGCTTATATTAAAACAAGGATTAAGGAGTTGAAAGAAAATGGAGAAAAGTAATACACAGGTGGTTTGGCTACCCAGGCTATCTTTTGTATATTTACCCCATATTAATAATTAAAAATAAAGGTATGTTAGATTACACAAATTCAAATTTCAAAAGTTTAGAAGAGTTAAAAGAAATCGCTCCTAGTATTTTTACTACAAAGGGTGCAGAAAGTACTTCAGACAAGTATACACACATCCCTACTGATCGAGTTATTACAGATATGGAGTTACTTGGTTGGAAAGTTGTTGATGCTAAAGAGGTTAAAGCCCGACAAAATGTTGGTTTCCAAAAGCATTTAGTTGTATTTAGAAATCCTGATGTTGTTATTAATGGAGATGATGGTGATACTGTTTACCCACAAGTATTACTTACTAATTCTCATGATGGTAAAAATTCATTTACCTTTACCGCAGGTTTGTTTAGAATGATCTGTGAAAATGGTTTAGTTGTTGCCGATACTAAGTTTGAAGATTTTAAAGTTAAGCATATGGGTTATGATTTTGAAACACTTCAAGATACAATTAAAGAGATTGTTGGTAATCTTGATTTAACTGTTGAATCCATGAATAAAATGAAAGAAACAGAGCTTAATGAAGAGCAAATGTTTAATTTAGCTAAGTCATTTCTTGATATGAGAGTTGAAGGTACTAGTAATAAGTATACTAAAGATGCTATTGATGCTGTTTTAGAAGTTCAACGTAAAGAAGATGAAGGTAATATGCTTTGGGAAGTATTTAACCGAGTTCAAGAAAATATTATTGAAGGTAATTTTGAATATACTACTTTAGGTGGTAAAAACAGTCAAGCTCGAATTATTAAAAACTTTAAGCAAGATCAAGACTTGAATAAGAAAATGTTTAGTAAAGCATTAGAATTAGCAGGATAAATATTTATGAATTATACTAAAGAATTTTTAGATAAAGTATTTGAGTTAACCCCCCATAAAGTTATGGAAAAATGGGGGGTATCATACCCAAACCCTTATACTGTGTTATTGAGTGGAGGGATTAGAACACATAAAGAAAAAATAATTGCTTTTTATGTTTATGTTAATACTAAGATTACCCCAAATTCAATATTAAGGTTTAACATTGAAAAGGGAGAAATGGTTTTTGATTCGATTTATATTCATGACGGTCTATTAACCCCTGAATATAGGTATGATAGTGAAGGAAAAGAGATTGCTCGTTACATCCATGAATTTGATGTTTCAAATAATTCCTTTGCATATCAAATAAAACCAGGTAAAGAGAAAAAAGAATATTTTAATGAGGAAAAATATGGTGAAGCTGGAGAGGAAGTTTTAGACTTTATTAAAGAAAATTTATATTATAATCCAGAAGAATTAGAAAGGTTAAGTTACTTTATGACTAGTGAAAGCAATGATGAAAAATATTGGGGGTTAAGAAGATAAAGACTTCCATGAACTTATTTGGCTACCCAGGCTATCATTCGTATATTTACCCCATATTTATAAAATGAAGGTTATGTTACAATATATTAAAAATTTAGTTATCGTTATTTCAGTTCTAATTTTCACTTCATGTGAGAAAGAGGAAGTTGATTATTATGCTCATCCATGTGCTGATAGATCTTGTGATTCAGTATTTTTCATTGACCCAGTTGTTCAACCACATTCTTATTTAGATAATAATGGTTATTGGCATATTGAATATAGAGGAGTTAAGTATTTTACTATTAAAGGTAAATTAGATACTTTAGATGATGATTATGTGATTAATGATATCCCATTAGTAGAAGCTGCTTTTGATTCAAATTACTGGGTTGCTTTTAATGATATGAAGTTTACCATACCAGTATATTCTCCATTTGGTTTATATAACCAACAAGGTAACCCAATTCCAGTTGGTAATAAAACTTATGATATTAGTGATATAGCTAGTCAAATGGAACCATTAAATGTAGCAGGTTATCAAATTACTAAAAATACCTGTTTTGATTGTCCTTATTCTGATCGTTTATTTGCTACATATAGTCAATATACTTATAAACCCCAACAACAAATTTACTTAGATAATCGTATGGTTGGTGATACTTTAGAAGTGTATGTTAAAGCAACGTTTAATACTGATGGATTAGAGTATTTAGATAATATAAGTGTTAAAGAGCATACTCTTAAAATTATTGTTAACGATAAATTGTAAAAAATGAAAAAAGGAGATATTAAAGAAGAATTAATGAATGATTTATTTAGGGTTACTACCCTAATGGAAGAACTTTGGGGATACCATCCAAATAACCCCAATGGTGTTGATGTGGTTAGCACGTTTAACACATATGAAAAAATTAAAGGTAAGATTGAGGAAAAACTTAATAAATTAGAAGATTAAGAATGGCTGGGTGGTGGAATTGGTAGACACGCGACACTTAAAATGTCGTTTCCAGATGGAAGTGCGGGTTCGATTCCCGCCCCAGCTACAATATTTATTTTTATGATTGATGGTAATAGACTTTTTGGGTTATTTGGTGATGATGATAAAACACCTGAAGAAATCTCAGCTGATAGTAAAGGTTTTAGCAATGAGATAAAAGAATCACCTACCTGGAAAGTAAATATGTTTAAGAAAATAGTTGCTAACCACCTCAACTTCCAAGAAAAAATTTCTAAATTCTTTAAAGACAAAAATAGAGAATGGAGTGATGAAGAAGGTAAAGAACATGCTGATTTAGTTGTTTATAATAGGGCTTGGCATTATATTAAAGATGTAGACATAGATAATAAACACTATGTATTTGAATTACTAAGTCAGGATCCATATGAATTTAGTTTGTGTCTACAACTAGTATTAAAATACTTTGAAAAGCAAGAAATGTATGAAAAGTGCGCGCACCTTCACTCCATTATTAAATTTATTGAAGAAATATTTCAGGATAGCTTGGATTAGTAAAGAATCTTTCGTAACTTCTTCCTATAAAAGATAGGAAATAAGGAAGATATAGAAATGGTTGAGGAAAAAGAAGGGAAGAATCAAAGGAATAAAACAAAAGTTTAAAAGTTATATAAATAAGTCATGAGAAATAGAAATCTAGTAACACGTAAATTAGAGCAACTTGAAACAACTCTAATTACATTACAACAAATCGTTAATCGACAATCACCCATTGAAACCTATAGAGCTAATATTACTAAAGCTCAAGGGTTAGTTGATGAATTAAAAGACATGGTTGAATCCGAGCCTATGTCTCCTAACGAATTAAATAAATACTAATGAAGTTAACAGCGGAGGAAATAAAAGGAGGATGGGATGTGTTTATCCAAAATATTGAAACACATATTTCATCCCCTAGAAAAGAGAAGTTATTAGAGTTTTATAAAAAGTATGAGGAGCGTCTTATCTTAATGCCCGCCGCTCATAAAAAAGAATATCATAATTCATTCCCTGGTGGGTATATTAATCATGTTAATCGTGTGGTTGATGGCGCTTTAAAAATATCTAAAGTGTGGGAATCATTTGGTTGTGATATGTCTACATTCACTCAGGAAGAATTGGTATTCTCCGCTATTAATCATGACTTAGGTAAGATGGGGGATGAAGACAATGAATCATATATCCCCCAGACTGACAAATGGAGAAAAGAAAAATTAGGTGAGGATTATATGTTTAATAAGAAAGTGCCATTCGCCTCAGTGCCTGATAGGGGTTTATTCCTATTACAATCTCATGGTGTATCTTATAGTTTCAATGAAATGATAGCTATCCAGACTCATGATGGTTTGTATGATGAAGCAAATAAAAAGTATTTATTCGCCTTTATGCCAGAACAAAAACCACGAACTTCCCTCCCATTCATATTACATCAGGCTGATTTGATGGCTGCTCGTATAGAGTTTGAAAAGGAATGGTTACCTAAACTAAAAGGAGAAAGTAATGTGGAGGAGCCAAAAAATAATTATACATTGAAGTCAAAGACAAGTGTTAAATCCAAAGCGTTAAATACTATTAAAAGCCCAGGATTAAAAAATATGCTTGATAATTTATAATGGAAATAATACATTTATATAACATTGCATTAGGTATTTTAGGATTATTAGTTGTTATCTTAGGATATACAACTTTTAATTTATTAAGAAAGAATGAGAAAGCAGAGGATATCATTGTTTCCCAGAATACCTTTATTAAAGAATTTTCACTACAAATAGAAACATCTCAAAAACGTTTAAACGAAATAGACGAAAAAGGAATATTTAAGGGTGATGATGAAATAGGTTGGTTTTTTGACGAAGTAAAACAAATACAAAACAATTTATCCAGGTTTAAAATCAACTCATAAACATGCCTAGAAAAAGAAGAAAAAAGAGTAAAAATTATTTTACTCAAGATACGGAGAATGCTATTGTTAGATATAATGGTTTAGATTCTATCGAAGATGAAAAATTACGTAGTTTTATCTATGATAAAGAAATACACTACCCATTTTTTAAACTCACACAAAACATTATCCATACCTTTAAATTCTACCATACCGAGGTAGAAAATATTGAGCATCTACAACATGAAATAATTGTATTCCTACTATCCAAAATACATTTATTTGATCCCACTAGAGGAGCTAAAGCGTATTCCTACTTTGGCACTATTGTAAAACGATGGTTAATCCTATACAATACTAAAAACTATCAGAAGAAAATTAAAACCATCCCTGCTGATGAGTTATCTAAAGAGGGTTCTAGTCACGTTTATAGTATGGGGGAAGATAACGTTAAAAGCGATCTAGATAAATATATGGATATCTATGTGGATCATGTTTCTACTAATTTATTCGAGTTGTTTCCCAAGGGTAATGACGCGGCTATTGCCGATGCTATACTTGAATTATTTCGTAAACGTGAAAGTTTAGATATATTTAATAAAAAAGCATTATATATCTACATTCGTGAAATGGTAGATGTAAAAACCCCAAAAATTACTAAAATAGCGGATAAACTTCACGTTATATTCAAATCTCAATATATCCATTATTTAGACACAGGTTACGCAAGATTCTAAATCTTTATATTTATAATAAAATAATATTATGAGTGGTCTAGATTCAAATGTATTTGGTAAGAAAAAATTCTCTGATATTCTAAAAGAGATTTACGATAACCAAAAAGAAAAACAAAAACAAATCTCAGGATTAATTTCAGAATTAAAACCTTTAATTTCTGATATTGGTGATGCCACATTAATTGTCCCCCTAATTAAAGAATATATGGAAATAGGGGTTAAAAATGATGAACAATTAATTAAAATGGCTACTATAGTTCAAAGAGCATTAAACAATTCAGCTTCTTCAGAAAGTGTAATGTTAACTGATGAAGAAAAAGAACAATTAATGGAAGAAATTGAAAAAATAAATTCATCTCAAGAAGATAAAGAGTAATGCCAACTGAATTTGGGTATAGTGGGTTAATAAAAAGCCAAAACGGAATAAATAGTGAAGGAGTATTAAATGCTTTACTCCAAAACACTAAACAGATGTTTGTTGGTAGGGTATTGGATATCAATTTGGATGAAAAATCTGATATACATGATATTACAAATAGATTTAATGGTATAGGAGCTATTAAATATGAATATGTTGATAATCAAGCAACTAGATCCAACCAATCCCCTAAATATGCTTACCCTTTACTATCTTCCCAAAAACAATTCCCATTAGTAAATGAGTTAGTAATAATATTTCTACTCCCAGATAATAAGTTAGATGAAAATAATTCACAATTTAAAGCATATTATCTAAATACAGTTTCTTTATGGAATCACCCACACCATAATGCTTATCCCTCCCCTTTTGAGGATAGTAATATCCCTCCTTCTCAAACTAATGATTACCAACAAATAGAAGGTGGGTTAGTAAGAAGAGTAACTGATAATTCCACTGAAATTGATTTGAATGGAGAAAGTGGGGGAACTTTTGTAGAAAAAACTAATATCAAACCCCTTTTACCATTTGCAGGTGATGTCATTGTAGAAGGTAGATTTGGAAATTCTATTAGATTAGGTAATACTTCAAAAACTACATCTGAATATAAAAATAATTGGAGTAATTTTGGGGATAATGGTAATCCTATTACTATTATACGAAATGGCCAACCAGATGATAGTGATGAACAGGGTTGGTTACCAACAACTGAAGATATAAATAAAGATAAATCTTCTATCTATTTAACTTCAAACCAAAAAATCCCAATAGTTACATCATCAGAAAACTATTCAGCTTTTACACTACCACCACAACTTCCTAGATTGTATACATCAAATCAAATACTTTTAAGTAGTGGAAGGTTGGTATTTAATGCTGCTACTGATAGTATATTAATGAGTAGTCAGAAAAATATATCCTTATCTTCACAAAGTGATATAGGTTTAACTTCTAATAAAAATATAACATTAGTTGGAAATCTTGTTAAGTTAGGAAATACTGAGGCTAAAGAAGCATTAGTAAAAGGAAATGCTTTTATGGATCGTTTCGAAGTGCTACTTTCAAATCTTATCGCTCTATGTGATGTATTGGAACAAGCAACCCAAACAAAAATAGATGTATCTGGTAATATAGAAACAGGTCCACACCCTACAATTTCAGTAATATCTCCTGTTGTTAAATCCAATTTAGAGGATATTAAAAATGAACTTCCGTCTTTATTATCACAAGTAAGTAAAACAATATAATGTCTATTATAAACCCAAATATCGACCAAAGTATTCCACCTGTATTTAAAAAGTTTACAGTAAGTGGAAGGGTTCAAGATAAAGGCAAAAGTTTAGAAAAAGTAAAAGTATCTGTTGGGTTAGGAGAATCTGCTTTAGGTTTAAGATCAACTCGTACTGATAATCAAGGTAAATTTAAATTTGATATTAAATTACAAATTGATGAAGAAACAGGTCAATCCTATTATATAGATTATAATCTAAGATATCAAAAGAAAGGATATGCAATGGAAACTCAACCCATTGTAGCAGGTGATGGATCTATTTTAACCACATTAAATAATATAACCTTAATATCTAAAGAAAGTAAACTAAAAGAAGAAAAATCTATACTTTCTAATAGTATTGAAGAAGAAACCCAACAAATAAAAAAATTAGTTAAAAAAGATAGAGGTCAAGCTTTAAAAAATGTAGTATTATCCCAATACAAAAAAGTTAAAGATACAATTATCCCTATTGTATTAACTTTATTAGCAACATATGGTATTTCTAGACTAAGAGATTTTTTAAATGGGGCAAAAGATGAGATTAAATGTCCCTCCCAAAGTAAAATTAATGAAACAGTTAAAAAGAAAAACCAATTAGTAAGACAATTAAATAATATCTATAAAACAATAGACTCAGCTACCAAATCAGTAAACACCACAGTCAGAACTGTTTCTATTTTTAGAGCATTAGCAAACGTATTAATTAACATTCCTATCCCAACAACCATTGGTGGACCTGGTCCAATTGGTGTTATATTTTCTGTACCTGCTTCTTTCTTAAATAAAATTCAAGAAGCCATTAAAAAAATAGATAGATTATTAGCTAAATTTATAGGATTTACTTTACCCGTTTTGGCTGCTTTAGCTATGTTACAATCTATATTAGCTTTAGCCATTAAACTTTTAAATTCATTAGATGGAGTAATAGCCTTTTGTGCTGGTGATATTGAAGGAGGAGAACAACTATCTGCTGACTTATTAGAAGCAACTAAAGAAGCAGAAAATGATGGTGAAGGTTCCTTAAGAGAAGTAAATGGTTTTCTTTTAGATGTAATAACAGACCCAAATGGTAAAGTAGGTACCATACAAAGAAGACAAGCCATAGCTAAAAATAAAGATGGAGTAACATTACTAAAAGGAGATTCTTCATTTAGTTCATCAGATCAAATCTTATTAAACGAATTAGCATTTTATATCCAAGTAAACGATTTAAAAGCTTAATAAACCAATATTTATAACAAATCATATATTATATGAAAGTAAGTCAATTAAGAACAATAGTAAAAGAAGCTGTACAAGAGGCAATACAAGAGGAAATCAAAGATATTCTTTTGGAGGCAGTTCGCTCTCCTAAACAAGTAGTTTCAGAATATAAATCTACAAATTCGAATGTAGCACCTCCATCCCCTACTAACCCAGTAGCAGCAAAAACTAAAGAAGAAATTAGAGAAAACTATATGAATGTTTTAGGAGGAATGATGCCAGGTAAAGATGGTACACTTTCAGCTAATACTAATAGTATGCCTTTACAAATGAATGGACCTACAGATACAACAAGCCCAAATGGTGCTTTACCTCAAGGAAATGTATCAATGGATCAAATAATGGGATTAATGAATAGTAGATAATTATGGCTTTTGGTTCTAAACAAATTTTCCCAAATGACTTAAAACCAAGGGTAGCTATTGGTGTGGATATACCTTTTAATGCTCCTGGTGTGTTTAGATCTAATTATCAAACAAAAGATGCTATTAAAGCTAATCTACTAAATGTATTTTTAACAAATAAAGGGGAAAGAATAGGTAATCCTGGGTTTGGAATAGGTTTAAGAGAATTTATTTTTGAACAAATATCATCCCAAAATTTAGAGGGATTAGAAGAAAGCATACAAACCCAAATAACAAACTATATCCCAGATATTAATATAGTTTCTTTGGATATTACAGGAAATGAGGATCAAAATGAAGTTAACTTATCTTTATCTTATGCTTTACCAAGTACTAATATAGAGGATAAAATTGAATTAACCTTTTCATAATGGCTAAAGTTAAAAGAAATATAAATTATTTAGGTAAGGACTTTGGTGATTTTAGAGACCAATTGGTAAATTTCTCTAAAACATACTTCCCTACTACTTACACAGACTTTTCCTCTGCATCACCTGGTATGATGTTTATGGAACAAGCCTCTTATGTAGGGGATGTTTTATCCTTTTATTTAGATAATCAAATTCAAGAGACATTCCTACAATATGCCCGTCAAACAGATAACTTATTTAATTTAGCTTATATGTTTGGGTATAAACCTAAAACAACAGGTTTATCAACTGTAGATGTAGACTTTTTTCAATTATTACCTGCTAAGGTAAATGGTGGATCAACAGTTCCTGATTATGATTACGCTGTTCAAATTTTAGAAAATACTCAGTTATCTTCTATAGCAAGAACCCCTTATAACTTTATAGTTGAGGATTTAGTAGACTTTAAAGTCTCATCCTCACTTGACCCAACCGAAATCACAGTAGCTCAAGTATCAGCTAACCTACCTACCTATTACCTTTTAAAAAAGAAAAGAAAAGCTATATCAGGAGAAATAAAATCAATAACTTTTAGTTTTGGTGAGTATGAAGAATTCCCAACTGTAGAATTATCAGGTAAAAATGTAGCTTATATTTTAGATGCTACCGATTCAGATGGAAATAAATGGTATGAAGTAGATTATTTAGGTGAAGAATCTGTTTATGATAATATTAAAAACACTAATGTAAACGATCCTAATAATGTTTCTGATAATAGTGATACACCTTATATTTTACAATTAAAAAAAGTACAACGTAGGTTTGCTACAAGATTTTTAGACGATACAACATTACAAATTCAATTTGGAAATGGTAATTCTAATGATACGGATGAAACCATAGTTCCCAATACTAATAATGTTGGTTTAGGTTTACCATTTGAGGTAAGCAAGCTAAAAACAGCATATTCTCCAACCAACTTTATTTTTACAAATACTTATGGTATAGCTCCTACAAATACTACATTAACTATAAGATATATTGTAGGTGGGGGAGTTGATTCTAATATTGATGCTAATAGTTTAACCCAAATCACCCCTTTATCTAACATTCAATTTCAAAATAATAGTCTAGATGCTACAACAGCTCAATATATTTTTGACTCAGTAGAAATCCAAAACCCTGAAGCTGCAACTGGAGGTCAAGATGGGGATTCAATAGAAGAATTAAGACAAAACACAATCTCAAACATAGCTACCCAATTAAGAGCAGTTACACCTGATGATTATTTAGTTCGTACTTTATCTTTACCTTCAAAATTTGGAGCTATAGCTAAAGCTCACGTTCAAAAACCGATTAGTGAAGATACTTCTAATACAACATTAGATATTTATACTTTATCTTATGATTTAAATAAACATCTTAGAAAACCATCTAATGCTTTAAAAGAAAACTTAAAAACCTATCTTAATGAATATAAAATGATAGGTGATTCTTTAACTATTAAAGATGGGTTTATTATTAACATTGGAGTTGATTTTGAAATTATCACTCTACCTAACTTTAATAATAATGAAGTATTAAGAAAATGTTTAGTAGCTTTAATTAACTATTTTAATATAGATAATTGGCAGATCAATGAACCCATTATTTTAAGAAACATAAATGTATTGTTAGATGAAATAGATGGAGTCCAAACGGTTAAAAAATTAACTATAAATAATAAAACAGGAACAACATTAGGGTATTCACAATACGCATATGATGTAGATGGAGCTACACAAAATAATGTAGTTTATCCTTCAATAGATCCTATGATTTTTGAAGTGAAATATCCAAATCAAGATATAACAGGAAGAGTAGTAAAATTCTAATTGAAAAACAATGGCAGTATATAAAATTTTTCCTATTAAAGACGCCACATTATACTCAGATTATCCTTTGATGAATACTGGGTTGGATGAGATGACTGAAATTAGAAGTATTGAATCCCCTGTTTCAAATAATAATTCTATTTCGAGATATGTTTCTGAATATTCTCAATATGAAATTGATTACATATTTGAAGAATTAATTAAAACGAATGATTATCAAATTAACCTAAGAAATTTTGTAGCCACAGCGGAAAATATAAATCAAGATATGACTCTTGAAATATGGCCGTTAGCGTCTTCATGGACTAATGGTACAGGATACTTCCAAAACTCCCCACCAACTCAAGATGGAGTAAGTTGGGGATATAGAAATAATGATTTACAATGGTCTACTTCATCATTTGATAGGTTTATAACTGCTTCATTTACTTCTGACCAACCTGGGGGTGGAATTTGGTATACAGGTTCTATTGATCCTGGTGTATCATTACCAACAACCCAATCTTTTAATGTAAGAACTCAAAAAGATATTAACGCTGATGTAAGTTTTATTGTAAACCAATGGTACTTATCAAGTAATAATATTAATAGATACGCTTATGAAAATACTGTAAGTAGTTCTTATTTCCAACAATCTGATATTTTTAATTACGGTTTTATAGTTAAATGGGAGGATTCCATAGAAAATAATGTTTCTAGAGGATCACAACCCGATGTTAAATTTTATTCAGTAGATACCTATACCATTTATCCCCCACAATTAGAATTTAGATGGGATGATACTATTTATAGTTCTTCTTTAAGTGAAATACAAACAGAAGATGTATTTATGTCATTAGATGAAAATCCTGGAGTATTTTATGAAGACTCTATTAATAGATTTAGATTAAATGTAAGACCTAAATACCCAGAAAGAACCTACCAAACAGGTAGTATATATACTCAAAATTATCTTCTCCCAACATCATCATATTATGCTGTAAAAGATTTAGATACTAATGAGTATGTAATTGATTTTGATACTCAATACACCAAAATTTCAGCAGATGATGTTTCTAACTATTTCACTCTTTATATGAATGGTTTAGAACCTGAAAGAAATTATGAAGTTGTAATTAAAACCGAAATTAATAATACTGTTTTAGTTTATAAAGATGAATTATACTTTAAAGTAGTAAATGGATAGTTATGGCGGAAAGAAAAGTAGATCTTAAAAAGAATGTATTTTCTAAAAGTCAATACATAAAAACCATCGATACCCAATTTAGTGAATTGGGTGTTACTACTTTACAAGAAGATCTAGCATCACAAGTAGATGTTAATCAATTTTTTCAACTATACAACGATTTATTTTATGAAATCCCAGCTAACGGGGCTACTAATTCACATGAATATCTAGTTAAAACTAGTGGGGAATATATTAATTTCGATTTAATACAAGAAGAAATAGAAGCACTAAGGGAAGAAATATCAGGTTTAAGAGAAGAAAATTTGGAATTGCAAGTTGAAGTTACTAAATTCCAAACCGGTGAAGACATTGATGTAGGGTCTCTCATAAAACAAGCAGAAGAACAAATTCAAACTAACGAATAGGCATGGAAGATAAAATTATCACACTCCCAGTGAATCCTGAAACGTTTGAATATCAGGAGTATGAATCTCAAGATATAGATCTAATTACACTTATTGAATTAGATACTGCTTTTACTTCTTCTAGCGATTATATTGAGTATCATGTTTATGATATTAATAAAAATTTAATTTATCCTTTATCCTCAAACCCACCATACCTTTCATATAATGTAAAACAAGGTGATGTTTTAGTAAACCCCTCTGAGGATTTAACCAATAGTGGATTTAATCAAGGTAGTTATTTTGTAAATTATTCTTTTTACAGACAACGTTGTAATTCAAATTCACAAACCAGATTTTATATTTCAGAAATATCTACGGATAGAACTGAATTAAGATTAGATGTAAATGAAGATATTACTCCATTTACTAGTTCTGTTAATGAATTTATTGAATATAGAGGATCACAAAACCATTTCGTAGATTTTTACCTTAACTTTGGTAATAATAAAACTGTTATAGCTAACAACATTGGGTTAGATGATGATGAAGAGGAATCTACTATATTAATAAAACTATATGATCCTTTACCTGAGGAATTTGGTATTAAATCTCAATTATGGGTAGCTGAAGAGTTAAACACCACTCAAGCTTATAAAGTCGAATTCCCAGAAGAGATTATTGAAGTTAAGGATTATGAGTTTATAAAAGGTCCTAATTATAATATTAAAGTAGTTCAAGAAGTAGGGGAAGCAAGTGAAACAGTATCATTTTCAACTCTTTTATCTACACCTCAAACTTCTTCATTACAACAACTAAATTCTTTATTATCTGATAAAGGGATTAAAATAAATGTTAATTATGGGGAGTTTGGAGATTTTATAAAATTTTCTTCTGCGTTGACACGTTTAGAAAACTTTTATTATAAAGTTAAAGTAATAGAAAATACCCAAACACAACTATCCCAATACATAAACTCAATATCGGGACCAACAACTAATACCCCATCTTATTCATCATCAAAAGCATCATTAGAGACAACTATAAATTCAACTATTGAAAATTTTGACGGATATGAATATTTCCTCTATTTTAATAGTGGATCCCATTTTAGCTGGCCCAAATCAGGTTCAACTTTCCCATATCAATTGTATCCAACGGATAGTACTGAGGTTATAAATTGGTTGGGTAGCGCTAACGAATCTTTATCAACATATGGTGGAGTAGCTTTATCCGCTTCATTATATGATGAAAATAACTTAGATAAATTACATAATACAATCCCAGAATATTTAGTTGAGGATTCTAATAATCAAAATTATGGGTTATTCATTGATATGATAGCTCAACATTTTGATAATATTTGGTTATATACTAAAGATGTAACAAATAGATTTAATGCTGATAACCGCTTAGATTATGGTATATCTAAAGATTTAGTAGCTGATGCTATTAGAGAGTTTGGGATAAAAGTATACCAAAACAACTACGGTACTGAAGATCTATTCGCAGCATTTTTAGGAGTTACTCCTGATGGTTCATCCTTCCCAATATCAAATATCACAGGTTCATCCCCACAAGAGGGACAAGAAATAGTAACAAGTCAAATTAGTGGATCTAATGAAATAATTCCACTAAATGATGTTAACTCTAGAATTTATAAAAAACTATATCATAACCTACCATTCCTTTTAAAATCAAAAGGTACAATGAAAGGTGTAAAAACACTCCTTTCAATTTTAGGTGTTCCTTCAACTATATTAGAGGTTAAAGAATTTGGAGGTAGAGTTAAAGAAGATATTGTTTACGATCAACCTGAAGAAGTATTTAATTACAAATTAAAAATGGATGGTCTACTTAATGTTGTAGAAACACCATTTGTTTTAAATAGTGATTGGAATTCATTTAATGATGTACCTGCTAGCGTTATGTTTAGATTTCAAACCCAAGAAATCTTATCAGCTGAAACCACAGTACAAGCAACTCAATCATTATTCCAAACTGATCAAGACGTATTATTATCTTTAGAATATGATAATAGTGGAGGAGTATCTGGTTCATATAGTGGATCAATTCCAACTCCTTATTATCAATACGCTAAATTAAAATTACAACCTGAAGGAGAAGGTGGAGCAGGCACTGTTATTAACTTACCATTTTATAATGGTGATTGGTGGTCAGTGATGGTAAACTACCATCCAACATCCCCCGATAGTTTCACAGTATATGCTGCTAACAAATCATCAGATTACCAGTTAACGCAACAGGTGGGGTATTCATCTTCAGGTAGTATTATCGCTGCTACTGATAATTGGGATAATTCCACTATAATTAGATTTGGTAAAGCATATCCTATTGGAGAACAAAAATACCTCTCAGGTTCATTACAAGAAATTAGATATTATAATAAAAATGTATCTGAAAAAGTATTCCATAACTACGTTTTAAATCCAAGCTCAATTCAAGGGAGTGCTATTAATTCATCCCCAAATGAGTTAACATTTAGAGCTTCTTTAGGAGGAGAATTATTCACAGGATCAACTTCCATACACCCTAAAATATCAGGGTCATGGGAAACAACTTCTTCATTTGTTGGTGGTAGTGGATATAATATTATTAACGAAAATTACTTACCCAACGTTGAAATAGTATCTAAAAATCAAGTCCCGTCAGGTATTAGAACAGGAAAGGCAAGTAAGATACAAGTAGTTCCTTCAACTATATCAACGGGAGATACATTATCATTGTATAGAAGTGTACAACAAGATAGTTCTTTAACTTCTAAAGATCCTGATATAAAATATGTTGAAACTACTTTATCACCTCAAACTCAAATAGATAAAGATATTATATCCCAAATAGGATATTTTAATTTAGGAGATTATATAGGTGATGTAAGAGAAATGGATAAAATAGGTGAAAATTATCCTGATTTAGATAGATTAAGAAATTCATATTTTGAAAAATATACTAAATCCTATGATTTAGTTGATTTTGTTAGATTAGTAAAGTTTTTTGATAATTCATTATTTAAAATGATTGATAACTTTACTCCATCTGATGTATCACTTACTTCTGGAGTTGTAGTCAAACAACACTTATTAGAAAGAAATAGAAGAAAACGTATTGTTCCTACAACAGAAGATGTAACATATAGTGGTTCAACTGGACAAATAGAAAGTTTTGGAGGAGGAACAGGAGGTAGTTTTGAACGTTTTCAAACTAGTGGTTCACAATTTGAATTAACCCAAAGTTGGTCAGAAGTAGTTCAAACCTTAGATGGTCCTATTAATAAAGTTAGAAATGATCAAAGTGAATTCTATACAGGAGAATTTTCAAACCAATTTGGAACTGATGTTTCTATTTTAAATGTTAATGTTAGAGGAGTAGATTGTTCTAGATTTACAACCCCTAAATATAATACATTTTTTACAATCACACCTGTATTTTTAAATACTACTAATTATTCTCAAGAAGAATTTTTATCTGCCAATCTTATTCCTGTTGAAGGGGTAGTTTGGTTATGGAGTGATGGAACAGGAGTTAAATACATTAAAATCTCTAATACATCCCAAAACGGATATGATATTACTTCATTTTTAGGAGAATTAACAGAATTAGATTTAAATTTAACATTACCCATAAATGCAAATGGTGATACAGTTAATGATGGAGTATATAGTTGGATCATAACAGGCCCTTTAGTTAAACCCAAATTCACTTGTTTTACAGTTACCAACACTAGACCTGATAATATCATCTCAGCTAATAATGCAACACAACAAAACTTTAACTTTGCAGCTACTGGGGATATGATTTGGCATGCCTCGGCATCAGGAGATCCAGTTAACCCAACTTTAGCATCAGAAATTACCTCTTCTTACCCACAAGGATACTTCCCAGCTACCACTAATTATCCAACAGAGCAATTCTTTAGAGGATGGAATGGAGCTAGATATTATGAAGGATATGAAGATTATATAAATACAACAGGTACTCTAACAGGCAATTTTGTTGGTTTTAATAAAGGGTATACTGAAGAAAGTAAAGCTAATTTACGTTGGGAAGATGTTATTAATACTCTTTCTACCTTACCTTGGTTTATGAGAGGAATAGATGGAATTGGGAAACAAACTTTATTTGAAGATCAAGATGGACAAGGTGTAAGACAAATAGAATTAGTAGCACTTGAAATTCTTTCTGCACAAGCAAACTCAGAATCTGGAATATCCAATCCATGTGGTTATTTATTATCTAATCTTACTATAAATGCTAGTCAAAGAAGAATAATAGCTGTAAGATATGATGGTAATCAAGATAGATTTACATATGGTACAGATTCAGGAAATAATGGTAAATTAGTTTTGAAAAAAGGAGATGATTTTCCTGATTCAACTTCTACTCCTCGCACCGATATAGCTTTAGAAGGATTTAATTTAGAAGAATGGGATGGTACTAGATATGTTTGGCATCCTAAATCATTATTTACCTCAGGTACTCCTGTTACTACAGTTAATTATGGAGAATATCCTATCACTGGTAAATCTATTCAAAATGGAGATCATGCTTATCTTTCTGCATCATCTGTAGGTAAAAAAATAATATATTGTCCTGGAATAGCATCCCCTCCTACTTCTAAAGCTACTTGGTATATCACTTTAGGTACTGATGGAGAATTTAGACAGGGTGATTTATCGTGGGGTCATGGATTCCAATATAATGGTTGTAGCAATTGTGATAATAGATCCACCACTGACATTCCTAGAAGTACTTTTTGGACTTCAGGTGCTAAGAGTCGTACTGGAAGCACTACTAGTACTTCGTATATTCAATTAGAGGATGTAGTAATGACCTCACCTGTATCATGGGTAAGAAATCAAAGAGGTGATACAAACTGGGGGTTAAAAACACAATATTATTACCAAGGTAGAGCTTATAAACCAATACAAGTTAATACTCAATCTGATTTAGGATTTAACATCCATCTTAGTGATGTTAATCCAAATCTAGGTGATTATGGCACATCTCAAATTGGGATGGGTTTTGTAGGAGTTGAAACTGGAGAAACAATCCCAGCAGGTACTTATAAATTTAGAATGTCATGGAAAGGACCTAGTGATAGTTCATATACCACTATAGAGTATGATAAAGTTGATATAAATTTCCAACCTACAGGAGAAAAAACAGATATGTCAACAGTAACTATTCCAAATCCTAATAAAGGTAAACCTACTATTAAAGATGGAAACGTTTGGAACAACACCTTAAACCAAAAAGTATTAGATAATAATGGACAAAGTTCACCAGTGGATGGTACTACCTTGATTAAGCCTATTAGTTTAACCAATGTATCTGTAGGACACACAGATGGTCAAATACCAGGAGAAAATCCTCATAAATCTCAAGTGCAAGGAGCTAAATGGAAAATAGAATTAATGGAATACATCCCATAAAAATTAAAATATGTCAACACAACCTAATAACATATTACTAAGTTTTACAAATGTAGATGAACTCTCTACTGATGGGGGTAGATCTAATGATACCCACTATTATTATAAAGAGGGCCAAGTGTATATTGATGGTCAAGAAAATATTCCTGAGTTTAAAAGATTAAACTTAAGTAATGATCAATTATCTAAAACCACAATGGTAAGAACTTCTGAAGGAGCTGGAATATATACCTCTCCGGATGGCTTTAATATAAATTGTGACTCAGGTGATATGGTACTTGCAGTTCATAATTACACTGAGAATACTGATTTATATAATACATCAAAATTTTCATCTGATAGTTGGTGGTATGACACTAACTGGCATAAAATGTATCGAATATATTTAAGAGTAGGATATACTGAAACTGAAAGTAGAAGTGGAGAAACACTTTATAATTGGAAAGTAAAAGAAGTTAGAAAAGTA
>Ga0102829_1000206_pt1 | contig 18926 bp, 22 predicted proteins | sample ColrivemetaGS575_FD_84510 | JGI IMG/M metagenome (GOLD analysis project Ga0102829, IMG submission 84510) | Estuarine microbial communities from the Columbia River estuary - Freshwater metaG S.575 | ecosystem: Environmental > Aquatic > Marine > Intertidal zone > Estuary | place: USA: Columbia... | reverse complement strand
TGGTAAAGAAAATAATACATATGGCTGATATACACATCAGAACCATGAGACTTCACAACGAATACAAAGAGGTGTTCAAAAGTTTATATAAAGACATACTAGAATTGGTTGAAGGGTTAGGAAGAGAAGAAATTAGAATCGTTGTTGCTGGTGACTTGGTACATCAAAAGATTGTTATATCAAACGAACAACTTATGCTTGGAACTTGGTTCTTAAGGAAACTAGAGGAAATAGCACCAGTTATAGTTATTGCTGGTAACCATGATTTGTTAGAGAATAACAAAGACAGAATGGATAGCATAACACCTATGGTACAATTCTTACCAGATGCTAATATAAACTACTTCAAAGAATCAAAATGTTATTTAGATAATAATATTGTTTGGTGTGTGTATTCAATCTTTGAAGATAACAATAGGCCAGACATTGAAGGTGCTAGATTAGAATTTGGTGATGATAAAACATACATTGGGTTATTTCACGCACCAGTATTAAATGCTAGAACGGATATAGGTTATGATTTTGACCATGGTGCTGGATTGGACATATTTGAAGGTTGTGATATGGCAATGTTAGGTGATATTCATAAAAGAAGTTTATTTATCCATAAAGGTATCCCAATTGCATATCCATCTAGTCTTATTCAACAAGACTTTGGTGAAAATATAACAAAACATGGATTTTTATGTTGGGATGTTGAAAGTAAATCATTTACTGAACATGATGTAGATAATAGATTTGCTTATTATCAATTTAGAATAAAATCACTTGAAGATATTGAGAGTGGTAACGAACAATTAACAAACTTATGAGACTAGGAGAATTAAAAGAATATATTAACAGTATACCAGAAGATATGGATAACTATACTGTTGTAAATGGCGAGTTGGGTATGGCTAAAGATGGTAACACTTTCGTTATGACCAACAATGAAGTTCATACAGCATATGTTGATGTGAATAATGGTGAAGTACAATTCCTACACCAATCAGATAAAGATGTTAAAGATTTAATATTAGGATTAGATGGAGATACCGAAGAACATTAAAGACGAAATATGGGACTTCTGCCGATTGAATGATATATCTAATATTGATGAATTCATGATAAAAATGCTTAAACAAGGGTTTACAGCTGAAAAATATGGTTCAACCCCAGTACCAACAATCAAAGAAAAGATTGTGGAGATTGAAAAGATTGTAGAGGTTGAAAAAATTGTTGAAGTAATTAAAGAAGTTCCAACTGAAAAAGAAGTATACATTACTGATGATAAACAAACAAAAGATTTAGCTAAAAAGATGAAAAAAATACAAGATGAGTCTAATGTTTATAAGAAAAAAGTTGATGTGTTACAAAAACAATTGGATGAAACATTAGGAAAATTAGACGTAGAAAAAAATAAGAAAAAAACAGATTTATATGGAGAATGATTTAACAACAGAGGCAAACTATGTATTGGTATCTACACATGCTAAGATTAAAGTTTATTGGGATGATTTCCCCCACAACTACAGCAAAGAGAATAAGGTTAAGATTAGAAACTACTTTGCTACTAAGTATGGTGTTAACAGAAACAATATAAATGTAGTTTATAGACCAATCAAAAAGAATGCTAAAGGTGATACTATTGAGATTACTGGTGCTGGTATTGAGAATATCATGGATGTAAACTACCAAAGAGCTCTTATGAAAGAGATTATTGATAGAGATGGTAAATCCGTTGACTTCGATAGAATCATTGCATTAGACAACAAGGTAAACGGTGAATTGAATGTTGATTTAACTGAATCACAACACAAAACATGGTCATTGAAATGGCTTATGATTGATAACTTTTTATCATTTGGTGAAAACAATTATATACCTTTTTCTAAACTTAAAGGTTTGACCGTGGTTAACTCCGAGCCAAGTAATACCGCTGGCAAAACGTCTTTTACAATAGATTCAATTAAGTTTTTGCTACATGGTACAACAACCAAGACCGATAAGAATGAGCAAATATTCAACACATATAGTGGTAAGAATGAATTGGTTGTTAGAGGTATGATTGACATTGAAGGTGATGAAACTATCATTGAAAGAAAAATGAGACGTTCACAAAAGAAAACTGGTGAATGGACTGTTGTTAATAAAGTACATTACTATGAGTTACTTCCAGATGGAACTGAGAAAGAGTTAAACGAAGAAGACGCTAAATCAACAACCAAAAAACTAAAAGAAGCTATTGGTAGTGAGAAAGATTTTGAATTATTGGTATTGGCAACTGAAAATAACTTGGATGATTTGATTGGGTTGACAACTACTGAATCTGGCAAGGTGTTAACTAGATTAATTGGGTTAGAGATTCTAGAAATGAAAGAAGCTGCTGCTAGAGCAATGTATAATGAGTTTGCTAAGAAGAAAAAATCTAATGAGTTTGATGTTATTACATTATCACAAGAAATTGAAGACCATAAAGAAAAAGGTGATATGGCTTCTGAACTAGAAAAAACATTAAATGAGCGACTTAAATCAACCAAAGAAAAAATTGTTGAACTATCTAATGAGAACGATAGGTTACTTAATAGTAAAGAAAAAGTAGATGTAACCATATCTGAATTAAACCCATCCAAGTTAGAGAAAGAGATTGAAACCATTGTTGAAAATGGGAAAGGGTTAAAAAAAGATATGGATGAATTCGAAGTTAAAATTCAAGAAATTGGTGAAGTATTCTTTGATGAAGACCGTCATCATGCTTTGACCAAAGATTTATCAACACAAACATCTTCAAAAGCGGTTAAGTCTGCTGAGGTGGCTAGATTGGAGTTGGTTATTGAAGATTTGGTTGCTGGTGGTATTTGTCAATCATGTAACAGAAAATTAGACGATGTTGATAATTCAGAACACATTGATGGTCATAAAAAACAAATAAAATCGTTACAAGTTGAGGGTTTAAGTTTAGATTCGGCTATAAAAGCTATAAATGAAGAACTAGCTGAATTAAATAAGATAAAAGAAGTTATTGATAACAAAAATAAATTAGAATTAAGTAGAGATAGATTATCAGTTGAAATTGGTTCTCTTAGAAATGATGTTGGCGGTAAAATGAATGAGCTTAAAAAATATAAGCTTAATTCTGAAGCCATTGAATTAAATAAACGAATTGATTCTGAAGTTGAAAATGTTAAAACTCAATTAGTAGTTGAAAATAAAACCAAAGATGATACAATCACGAATATTGAACGAGTTAGCAACGATATTAAATTTAACCAAACATCAATTGAAACAAAAATCAAGTTGATTGAAACAATCAAGAAAGAAGAAGAAATTGAGAAGATATTCAAATTGTATATTGAATTGGTTGGTAAGAAGGGTATTAGTAAACTTGTATTACGTTCTGTGTTACCAATTATAAACTCTGAAGTACAAAGATTGTTAGAAGATGTGTGTGATTTCGAAATCGAGATATTTATGAATGATAAGAATGATGTTGAGTTTTTAATTATCAAAGATGAAATACCTAAATTGTTAAAATCTGGTAGTGGATTTGAGAAAACCGCATCCAGTCTTGCATTGAGAGGTGTTTTAGGTAAGATATCAACTCTTCCAATGCCTAATTTCATCACATTTGATGAGGTTTTGGGTAAAGTAGCGGCAGAGAACATTGAAAAACTTAAACCATTGTTTGATAAAATAAAAGATATGTATGATATTGTTTTCTTAATTACACATAATGATTTGGTTAAGGATTGGGGAACAAATGTTGTTACTGTAGTTAAAAATAATGAGAATATATCTAAAATCAATTTACTATAATTGATTTCTTAGATAATTATTAGTATATTTGTAAAAAAAACACCATGAGATTTAGAAATTATTGTATTGTTGTGATGGGTGCTACGGAAAATGACTCCATTAAAAAAGAGATTGAAAAGGTTTCGGATTCAAAAATAAACATATTGGATGCAAGAGGTATCGTTATTGGTACCTTTACGTCTGCTTTATCAACTAAAGAACTAAGTGATTTCTTTATATTAAATGATAGAAACTTTTTATTGTTTGATTTAAGTGAAGAAAATTCTGGGTTTAATATCATTAAAAAAGATATACACGAAGGATTATTTGGGTTCTTAAAAGATATGAATGAAGATATACTAGAAGATAAAGCTGCTGAATTCTTAAAAGAGGTTGAAACTCATGACATTAAGAGAGTCGTAAAACCAAGAAGAGACTATTCAAAAGCTAAAAAATTAACACAAGATGATGTTAATAAAATGAGTAATAAAGAAAAGGATGAATTACAGAACTCAATCATAGATAATGGTCTTGAAAATATGTCTGAATACGATAAGGAATTGTTAAGTTATTTATGGAAATAAATAGGTAAAATGCTTGACTTTTACAGTTTTTATACGTATATTTGTATATTATAAAAATAACAAAAGATGATTAAAGATAATTTTTAATGAGTAAAAAATATGTAAATTTCGACAGTGATGATAGTATAAGTAAATACTTTAAAGACGTTAGAAAATCAATTGTATTGACACCTAACCAAGAAGTAGAATTAGCTAAAAGAATACAAAATGGTGAAGATAAAGCCATGCATGAATTAGTACAAGCAAATCTAAAATTTGTTGTATCAATTGCAAAAGATTATCAAGGTCAAGGGTTACCATTATCAGATTTGATAAATGAAGGTAATTACGGATTGATTAAAGCTGCCAGTAGATTTGACCATACAAGGGGTTTTAGATTTATATCTTACGCAGTTTGGTGGATTAGACAATCAATTATACAAAGTCTTAATGATAATGCTAGGATTGTTAGATTACCAGCAAACGTTATTAACAAAATATCATACTTAAACAAAGAGATTTCAAAATTTGAGTTTGACAATGAAAGAGAACCAGTGTTTGGTGAAATCTTAGATAAAGATAGAGATACCGCAACAATGTTAACATTCCCTAAATGTGCTTCATTAAACGAAACAATAAATGAAGAAGGTGATGAACTAATTGAACTTATTGCTAGTGATGAAGAGGATGATACTTTAATTCTTGATGAAAGAATCAAAAATGAGATTAACAACACACTTAGTATTCTAGATGATAGAGAAAGAGAAATCATTGAATCATATTTTGGAATCAATACAAAGTGTGAAGGTATGACACTAGAAGCTATAGGTGAAAAATATAATTTAACTAAAGAAAGAATTAGACAAATCAAACAAAAAGCGATAAGAAAGTTAAGACATAATGCACATGATTTATTCACTTTGATTAATGGGTAATATTTATTAGTAAATCATACTATGAAAATTAAATTTAGTTACATAATGTTAATATTAGCACTTACCGTTGCTGGATGTGCTGGTTATTTTTCAATTTTGGGGTTAGGTCAATTATTTTCTGGTTCTAGTACTGCTGTTATTATAATGGCTAGTGTGTTAGAAATCGGAAAGATAGTTACAACAACAGCTTTACACACATATTGGGCTAAATTAGCTAAGACACTTAGAATATATTTAACAATAAGTGTTGGTGTACTAATGATAATAACATCAGCTGGTATTTACGGGTTTTTATCCAACGCATATCAAAAAACTGCTAATCAATTAGAAATACATGAGGGTGAGATAAATGTCTTGAATGTTAAGAAAGACGGGTTTCAATCTTCTATTGATGAAAATAAAAAGTTAATTGATAATTTGGTTAAAGAGAAAAACGAAACTAGTAATCGAGTTAGTAAAAGAACAAATAACATTGATTACACAAACAATACACAAAGTAAACGTGCTGATATTGCTGAAGCCAAGGGTAATAATCAATTAAATAAATTAAAAGACGAAATATCTAATTTAAACATTAAAAATAGTGTATTATTAGATTCAGTTAACAAATACAATGTTAAGGTATTGGAATTAAAATCTAATAGTAAAGTGGCTGGTGAAGTAGGGCCATTAAAGTATATTTCTGAGCTAACTGGAATCCCAATGGCTAATGTTGTAAACTATATGATTCTACTTCTTATATTTGTGTTTGACCCATTGGCAATCGCATTGGTATTGGCGACAAACAGAGTATTTGAATTGGAAGGTAAACAAACACCATTGGAACCTAAAGTTGTATATCCAGAAATGGAAGATGTTGATATTTTTACAACTCAAACAACGCCAGATATAGATATTCATAAAGAAGAACCACAAGCACCATCATCATGGTTAAATATAAATGAGGGTGTATATATTGATGAGGAAACTGATAAAATTGAATTACCAGAAGAATTACTACCATTACAAGAAGACGTTTGGTTTCCAATTGAAAACCTAATTAAGTTAGATGAACAATATGATGCAGTAAATGATGTTGTAAGTGATGCTGTAAGTGATGCTGTAAGTGAAGAAGAAGAAACTAAGTTAGTTAGTGATTCACAAGTAGAGGTTCCAATTTATAAAAAAGAACCAGTAGTTCCTAATGGTAAGATAGAAGTTGAGGATATTAAAGAAGTTAAAGAAAACAGAGGTTACTCAGTTCCAATTCCACAACAAAAAGGTTCTAACACAATCGAAAGAATAGGTTCTAACAAACATATCAAAGATGGTGATAATAACAAGTTTTTTTTCAAACGTAGACAATGATTATTGATGATAAAAGCTTTAGATTACCATTAAATAACTATTTACAAATAGAAACTAAAAAAACACAAATAGTTATTGGCCATACCAACAATCATGATATGAAACATTATAATGGTTGGATACACAGACACCATGGAAAATATAAGAAAACAGCACCATTTACTATTGATGTATCTGGTTGTGTTTATAGACACTTTGATACTAAGTTTAAATCTAAGTATTTTGGTAATAAAGAATTGGATAATAAAAGTATTGTGGTGTTGATAGAAAATGATGGTTGGTTAAATAGAAATATTACCAACGAAGAGTTTTATACTTGGAAAGGTGATATTTATAAAAACACCGTTATCGATAAACTATGGCGAGGATATAATAGTTGGTCCAATTATAGTGACGAACAATTTGAATCAGCAATAGAATTGGTTAAATATTTATGTGAAGAATATAACATACCAAATCATGTTTTCGGACATAACACCAAGGCATATGATTTAACTGGTTATGAAGGTGTGTTATATAAAAGCAATATTGAAAAGCATTATACTGATTTAAGCCCATCTTGGGGTTTTAGTGAATTTAAAAATAAAATAGAAACAAAATAAAACCATGAAACAAAACATAAACGAACATGACAAGACCAAAGAAATGATGAACATCATTAGAAACGGTTTTAAAAACAACTTAATTACTGAAGCTGAAGAATCAATCGAACAACCATTAGCACCTAATAATGTCGCACCATTGGAAGCTGGCGATGATTTACCAGAACCAGACCAATCTACCGATGCGACTGAAACCAAAGAGGTAGAAGGTGATACAATTTCACCAGTTTCTGGTGATGCTGTATTCAATGAAGAATTAAAGAAGATACAACAAACACTTACACCTAGAGCTGAGATAACAAATTTTAAAATATACCCACAAGATTCAAATGTAATAATCAAAGGTATATTGATGAAAGGTAATATTATCGCAAACTCAACGTCTGAAGATAGAAAATACTCTGGTATTTATTTTACACTTAATTTAGCTAATGGTTATGATGAACCAGAGATGGTTGATGTAAAAGGTGACGAAACAACTACTAATGTTCTTACTAAATTCCCAGGTTATTATGAGAATTTTAGGAATGAATGGTCTGAAAAGATGTCTAATGAATACAAACCAAAAGCTAACTAATATGATGTTAGATACCAAATCCATAGTAATCACATTGCTATCAATATTGTTAGTTACATTAATGATTGGTAAACCTAATGTTATTAATGATGAACAAATACAAGGGTTACACGATTCAAACGATTCGTTATTAACAATAAATGATAGCCTACATAAATTAATTAATGGTTTAAATGTAAAGATTGATACAACTGAAAAGTTGTTAGATATTAATGAAAAATTACTACATGAATCAGAAATAAAAATTAAAAAACTTAAAGATGAAAATAGCAAAATTAATAGTCGTATTCGTAACATGTCTTCTAATGACGTTTCAAACGCTTTCACAGACTATCTCAATAAAAGAACCAAGGGTTAAAACTTTAGTAAATAATCAAGATACACTTATAGTTTTTAAATTAAACGATGCTAAGATTTTATTAACTGATGTGTTAATGAAACAAGCGGTTGATACATTATTAGCTGAATATGAACACATTGATTCGTTAAAAAGTGTTAGATTAGATTTACAAGATACCATTATTGTATATTTAAAAACAAAAATTGTTAAACAAGAAATGATTGAAAAAAATCTTAATGTTATTATTGAAAACAAAGACAAAGAAATTACTATATTAAATGGTACAATAGAAAAACAAAAAACAGAGATTAAAAAACAAAAGTTTTATAAATTAATTGGTTTCACAGCTGCCATAGCTTTACCAATACTAGCAATTATATTTTTATGATGGAACGAGAAAACCAAATCATCTTCAGTGGGTTGGATGTGAGCACACTAAATTAATTTAAAATAAATTTAATAATTAGTTGTTTTATTAAAAATAAATACCTATATTTGTATTAAGAAATAGTTCTTTGATATAAGGTTGTTAACAGAAATATACTTTGTTAACGTAAAATCATAAAAAGTATTGTAAATTTTACTAAAATAAAATTATACATACATCGGTAGGGACTACCGATTACAGACGTGGAGAAAACATAAGACCATCTAACGCTGGCACAATCTGAGAAGCGTCTAAACTTCTTAACTTAAAGTTAAGAAACCCATGAGCTAAAGACCCATGGGTAGTTCATGATGGAAAACAACAATGAACAACCAAAACATAAAAGAAGGTACAAAAAAAAAAGAACTAAAATGGAAAACAACAATGAACAACCAAAACCTAAGAGAAGGTACAAAAAAATAACCAAAAAGGTTACACCAATAAAAGATGTTAATGAAATACCTATGTATGACCCATATACTGGTGAACCTAACCCACACTATGAAGAATTAACTGGTAAACCTAATCCTTTGTTACCACCTAAAAGATTAACAATCGATAGTGTTGCTGAAACAATTAGAAAAGGTACTGAGTTCTTAGGATTACCTATTATTAACAATAAAGTTGACATTGAACCAACAAAAGAGTTTGTGGATGTTAAAACAAACAATAGATTCTTGGTTCTGTTTCCAGAAAAGTTTGGTATTAACCCAACATATGTTAAATCCGTTACTAGACCATCTTTGGTTATCAAAAGAAAACTAATTGGTCGTAAACTAGAGATATCACCAGTTGTGGTTGAATTAATCGATTTAATCAAAGAAGAATTCAAATTAAATGTAAAATTAAATGATATTTTAAAAGAACATAAAAGATTTAACCTAACAATTCAAACTGTAAACCCAAAAGGTTTGGTTATTGAAGAAATGAAATTATCTGATTGTTTTATTAGCGAATTAAACTTTTCACCATTATCTTATAGTGATGATAATTTATCAGTAACAACCATTACAATTATCCCTAATGACTTCACTATCGTATAAATTACAAAACACAATAAAATAAAGCCCTTAGTTGGGCTTTTTTTGTTTTTATATACATATTTATATTAGAATAACTTAAGCAACAAATAAGCAATTACACATGAGAAAAATCAAAATAACTGAGGAACAAGCTAGGAAATTAGGGTTAATCAAACCTAATAAAAATGTTCTTAAGATAACCAAAGAACAATACAATAGAATCTTCAATAATAAAATACTTAAAGAAAACGAAGATAAAGAAATTGATAAAGACCCATTATATGTAGAATACTACAAAGAAATGCAAGGTGAAGAACCATTTGAAATGAATGGTAATAAATACCAATTTGTATGGGCAAAATACCCAGATGGTAAAGTTGATATAGGTGCTTATGCTTTTGGTCAAGATTTGGTTTATGCTTATGATAAGTTTAAAGCCATGCATAAACTACAAGAAGATTCTGATGTTAAAGGTGGTGATTCTAGAATTGACAAGTCATTCAAAAAAGAAATGCCAGTATCTAATGATGTACTTAATTTAAGTGCTGTTGATGAAGAAGAAGGTACACCAATGAATATCAAAAGAAAAAACCCTAACATCCCATCTTCAATTCAAGATTTTGGTAAACCAATCTCAATCTCAGAAGAAAATTCAAATATACAAAGTGAAATGAAAGGGTTGATTGCACGCTTATACGGCAAATCTAATGAACTTTCATCGTTTTGGGAACAAAACGGATTATCATATGAAAAGATATGCTTAGAATTACTTAAAAAAGGTTTAATCAAAGCTGACGGTGATAATTATATCATTACAAAATCAATGGGTGATAAAGACCAAACAATGAAAGTAATAGAAGACACACTAACACCCTTGATGCAAAAATCAGAAGGTATTGATGCTAGTGTTGATTTACAAGAGGTTGATACGAGTCATGTTGGTAGTCCAGATTTTGAACCAGAATTACGTAAAAGAGGTGAAATATCTAAACAACCTATGTCATATGAAGTATTATATATAAACAGAGAAATGGCATTGTTAAGTAAAGATGGTAAAACATATTTCTTTAACTATCGTGATTCAAACTATGAAGACGTAATTAAAAACCAATATGTTGGTACTTGGGATAGTGGTATTGAAAGTGGTAAAAGTGATTTAACTATTGAAGATATGCAAAACTTTATCAACGATTACGCATCTGATATGACAGTTGGAATTGGTAACGAAGGATTTAATAATGGTGATGATTTAATTGAGTTAGATGACTACGGAAAACAATGGGTAGAATCAACATATGGTTTAGACCAAGAAGTTAAATCTATATTAAATCAAACCAATGAAGCAGATAATTTTATCTCTGGTATTAAAAAAGCATTTAACGAACCATCTCATGGTGGTGGTAATAAATCTAGAGAGGAATTAAGAGCTATTGAATTGGCTAGAAGAGAAAAGGAAAAAGAAGATTTAAAAGCACAATATGATTCCGCTGAAGAAGTTGATGAATTAGACGAGATGACTAGTACTGGTTCAGTAGGTGGTGGATATACTACAAAATTGTTTGGTACTATAAAAAAAAAACTACAAGAAATAACACAAGGTAGTGATTCAACTGGTGAATACCCAGCACCAGCATTCAAAATGAAAAAGAATCATACTGATTTTGCGGAAACAAACCCAAAAGCATTTCAAAAAACACAATGGGCTGATGGTTCATTTGTTGAATTTGATGATTGTACAAAATTAAACAATAATACAAAAGCACAAAAAGGCGGATGTAGTACTGGTGCTGTTGATGGTGTTGTTAAACAAAGAAAAAGCAAAGGTAATATAAATGCACCATCATTAAATGAAGGTTTAATGAGAGAAGCTTTGAAGTTACAACATAATAAAGAAAAAGGTACACTTATTGTTATTTCAGATTTAGAAGGTAGAGCTGCTGGTCAAGAAACATTTAAAAATAAAGCTTTGTTAAAACAAAATGGTTTTGAATGGAACGGTACAAATTGGGTTATACCAGCTAATCAATTAGAAACAGCTAAAAAAACGCTTTCATTAGCTAACAAAGTTGAATACATAATCGATTCACTGGAAGAATTAGAAGGTGCTGTTAATAGTTCAGCAACCGATGATAAAACAGCTGCTGATAGTAAAACATTATTAAAAGCTAAACTAGAAGAATATATCAATGATTTAGCTAACGCAACAGACGAAGTAGCATTATCAGCTGAAATTAGAAGATACTTAACATTCTTTGCTAAATTCCATAACTACAGTTATCATAATAGAATTCTTATTTACATTCAAAGACCTAACGCTACTAAAGTTGCTTCTTATAAAACATGGCAATCAAAATTTAGACAAGTTAACAAAGGTTCTAAAGGTATTATGGTATTAGCACCAATTATTTCAAAATCTAAAAAACCAGAAGATGAAGAAGATGATATCAACTTATCATCCGATGTTAAAGGGTTTAGAGCTGTTAGTGTATTTGATATTGCTGATACTTCACCAATGGATGAAAGAGGTGAAGTTCCAGAAACACCAGAATGGTTCGATGACAATACACCATCCGAAACAGCTGATATGTTATTTGGGGCTGTTAGTGAAGTTGCAAAAGACATGGGAATAAATATTACTAGAGACGCTAGTATGAAAGGTGAAAAAGGATATAGTGCTGGTGACCATATAAATATATCTTCAGATGTTGAAGGTGTTGGTGGGTTATCAACAATGATTCACGAATTAGCTCATGAGTTGATGCATAGAAAAACTAGCTCAATATACTATATCGACAATGGGGGTGGTCAATCAGCTAAAGAGTTAAAAGAGTTACAAGCTGAAAGTGTATCTTATGTTGTTTTAAAACACTATGGTATCCCAGTTTCACATCATGCAACATACTTAGCATTATGGAAAGCAAATAAAGAAAGAATACAAAATAACTTAGAAATCATTTCAAAAGTATCTCAGTTTATCATCACTAAAATTGATGAAGAGGTAAAGAGGGGTAAATAAATGATATCTTTTATAATTTTTAAGTAAACCTTAGATATTTATATTAAAAAACACATTAGAAATGGATAAAAACATAATTAAAAAACACTTGAATCTTACCTTCTTATCAGAAGAAACAGTACCTGGAATTTCAGTTACCGCTTCAGCTAAAAAAGAGTCTGGTAAATTCAACAAAGATGGTGTTAAAGCTATTGAAAAAGATGTTGCTGCCTTTGAGAAAAACATCAAAGCTGATAAAGACGCAAAAGGTATGGCACAGAACAAATTCAATTATGATGATGACTTTGAAAAAACATACCATGATGAAATGGAAATAATGAATGGACAAGAAATGCTTCAATATGATAGCAAACCTAATGAGACATTCAAAAAAAGAGCTGAAGAAGGTATGTCTGGTAGTGCACAAATGGGTAACGAAGGTGGTATCGGAAATGCTGAAGCTGCTTGGGGTGCATCATCTGATGACTTTGGTAAGAACTTAGTTAAAAGAGTTAAATCTTCATCTAAAAAAAGAAATGAACAAACACCAACACTTAATCTAAGAGGTGCTAACATTCAAGCTGATATGAAAGATACTGGTAATAGACCATATGCTTTGAGTGAAAATAATAAAGATAACAATAAACCACAAATAAAAGAAGGAATGAAAAGACTTAAATTTAAAAAAGAGTTTAATGGTGTAGGTAATGCACTTAAAATGATACCAGAATCTTACAGAGTAGATAATAAAGAGTTCGAAATGACAGATGGTAATGAAACTTATAAAATCCGTTGGGAAGGTAACTTATCTGAAGGTAAAGCTGTAGTACTTATGGCATCTGATAAGAAAATGGTGAACGAAGATATGGCTCACATGAAACACCTTATGGGTTACAAATCAAACGAAACTCTTGGGTTGGTTAAAGGTAAAGCTAGATTAACTGAAAACGCTGTATTCGGTGATATTTTTAATAAATCAAAAGTATTATTGGAAGGTGCTGATATCGAAAGTGCAAAAGCTAAAACTGGTAACTTAGAAGACATCAAGAAAAAAGCTCCAGAAGCATCTAAACATATTCAAGGTTCTGCATCTAAAGACAAAGGAACACAAGCACCATCTGCTAAAGAAGGTGATTTAGACGATGCTGTATCACATGCACCAGAAGCTAAAAAACATGTTGAAGGTTCAGTATCAACTGAAAAAGGTACAAAAGCTCCAGCACCTAAAAAAGGTGAATGGGAAGCTGTGAAAAAAAAAGCATCTGAAGCAACTAAACACGTAACAATGAAAGAATCTTTCCAAGCTGAAGAAGAGGAAGAAGAAGGTGCTGAAGAAGTAAAAACCAAAGAAGTAAAAACTGAAGGTGAAAACATTGAAGGTAAAAAAGTTAAAGCTGGTCATTGGGAAGATATTTCAATTCCTCACGCTGCTGAAGCTAAAAAACATATTCACATGGGTAAAGAATCTACTGCTAAAGTAGAAACTGAAGCTAAAGAAGAAGTAACTGAAAGTGTTGTTTTAGGTGGTATTAAATTTGAACCAATCACTGAAGGTATGTACGAAGAAGGTATGTATGAAGAAGGTATGTATGAAGAAGGTTATGATAATGGTGATGAAGAATCTGAAAATTTCTCTGCTTACTATAATGCACTTGTTGGTGATAATGCTGAAAATGAAGGATTATTTTATGCAAATTGTGATAATGAAGTAGAAGTTGTTGCCTTTATATTAAGTAAAGTTCCAAATGTCGATAATAATAGAAATGCTATTGCTTCAATTATAGTTCACGCTATAAATAATTTTAAAAGTGGTAATAGAATTCATAATGAAGAAGAAATGAATGAAAACTTTTTTAAAAATTTGATAGGTAAATCTAAAGAGACAAAAACTCCAACAGAAGCACCAATTGCTAATGAATTAAAAAATCTAACTGATGACCAAGCTAAAGCTCTTTACGATAAATATATGGCCATGGCTTACAGTGATGAAACTAGAAATCGTAGTCACGCTGAAGGTGATTTTGGTGTTTATTACCAATCAATGGCAAACACTCTAGAAAAGATGTACCCAAATGCGTTTAAATAAATAATAAAAATAAATTATACAAAAACCCTAGGTGTAAGCTTAGGGTTTTTTATATTAATATTTATAAATAAAAGGTACTCATAACGGGTACCTTTTTTTATTATACGATATTTATAAACAGATAACGTTTTTAAACAATAAAATATGAGTTTAATTAAATTACAAGAAAAGATTGGTGTAAAACCAGACGGTTCTTTTGGTCCAGCAACTCTTAAAGCAGCAATGACTTATTTTAAGATGACACCAGAAAGAGCGGCACACTTCTTTGGTCAAACAGCACACGAAACTGGTGGTTATGTAGCTTTTAGTGAAAACCTTAACTATGGTTCTAAAGGATTATTAGGTGTATTTGGTAAATACTTTACAGCTATTACTGCTGAACAATATGCCAGACAACCAATTAAGATTGCATCAAGAGTTTATGGTGATAGAATGGGTAATGGTAATGAAGCATCACAAGAAGGATGGTTATTTCGTGGCCGAGGTGCGTTGCAAACCACTGGCAAGGGAAATTATAAAGCTTTCTCAGAACATTTGGGTAAACCAGAGATAATGACTAACCCAGACTTGGTTGCAACTGATTTTTCATTCGAATCTGCCATATTCTTCTTTGATAAGAATAAACTATGGGATATCGCTGACAAAGGTGTTAACGATGCAACAATTTTAACAATAACAAAAAAAATAAATGGTGGTACAAATGGTTTAGATGATAGAAGTTCACTAACCAAAAGATACTACACGTGGTTAAAAAAATAATTATGTATACAAGAGAACAAATTGAAGCAGCTTTAAAAGCTAAAGGTTACGTCTATTTTGAAGATGCAGCTAACAAAGGATACGATGTGAATATCGTTGGGGTAAGAAACTCATCAACTGGTAATAAAGTTACCAATGTATTTGATGATATGATAACAATTTCATATAAAGACGAGACTGGTGCTTGGGTTTATAAAGAATGGATGAATACAACTGAACCAGGTACAAAAGGTGTTATGCAATACCATAATGCTAAAGGTGTTGCTAGATTGGTTGAAGGTCAATATAGAGGTTCACATTCATTAGGACTTCACCAAGGCAAGTACGAAGCTTTGAAACAAGCTAAAGCTGTCAAGGTTTATCGTGACCCAAACAAAAATATGACATTTGACGAAACAACTATTGAAGAAGGTATTTTTGGTATCAATATTCACAAGGCTGGTCAAGATTCTACGTGGGTAGAGAATTGGTCAGAAGGATGTCAAGTATTCAAAAGAGTTAAAGATTTTGTAGAGTTTATGAAAATAGTTAAAAAATCAAAAAAGATTCACGGTAATTCATTTACTTACACGCTTATTGAATCTAACGATATTAAATAGTATTTATTTTTTTAATATTAAAGTTATATTAATAAAAAAATGGATATTAAATGAATAATAAAAATAAGTTAAATTTTTTAGACTATATCAACACACCAATGAGCAAAGAAAGCATCATGATGATTTATGGTGCCAATAATATTAGGTATGAGAAATGTGAGTTATTTAATGATTTTGTACAATCATTATTGATGCTTGCATTTGATACTTATATGGGTGATGACGTAACAGATATAGATGAACAATTTAACCACTTTAATTGGTGTTGGGAGACCAATATATCTAACTTTTTAACTGAGAGTATATATTTTGAAAATAAGAAGCTATATAATTACTTTTTAGAATTTATGTTAGAAGTGTTTTATTCATCAACTGATAAATCAGTATTTCGAAATTCTGGGAAGAATGTGTTAGAATTATGGAACAATATATTTGATTATAATCGAGTTAAAACCAATGCCGATATGGACACGATGGTTGAAATATACAAAATTTTTGAAAAATCATTGAAAATAATATAAAAAATAAGCATTTAGACTTTATTTTTAATAATTATATAGTAGTTTTAACAATATGGATATAGAAAGACTTTTTAAAATTGTAATGATGGATTTAAATTCTGACTTATTAAAGTTAGAAGATGAATTAGAAACTACTATTAATTCATCAATGGATGTCAATGAAAAAACCAAAAAAATAAAAACATTGCTATCTAGCATAGCGATAACAGAAGCTAGTGTTACTAAGTTTAGTAATATGGTTTCAATAACTAATAACAACATTTTAAACGATTAACAAAATGGAAAATTTTAACGAATTAAAAACACTTATCACTTCTTTGGAAGATGATGCAACTAAATTCTACGAGAAAGATAACAAAGCTGCTGGTGTAAGATTAAGAAAAGGATTACAAGAAATCAAAACTCTTGCTCAATCACTTCGCATCGAAGTTTCAAACAAAAACAAAGAAACTAAAAACGCTTAATAATAAAAAATATGAGTTTAGGTATACTTAATAAGATATTGCTAATATTGTTTTTCATGTCTTGTTTAACCATAACAAGACACGGTTACTACTTTATTCAAGCCTTATTGACATCGACAGAAGAACAACCAATCAAATACAGAGTTTCAAATATAGCATTAATTTTGTTAGGTGTATCTATATCATATGTTTTAACAGTGTTGTTTAATGGAATAACACTATAACAAATTATAACCTATGTCACTACAAAAAACATTAGATTCACTACAACCATACGTAATTGGTATTCGCTACCTAGAAGGAACACCAGTTGTAGATGCAGTATTCAAAGAAGGTTGGACGGTTCCAGATGATTCAAAAATCAAAAAAGCTAAAGGTAATGATGAACTAAACTACTACATGATTTTTAGTGAAGTTAAAGGTATAGGTTTAGATGATTTACTTAATTATGTTGATAAAACAATCAAGGTTAACCTTGAAAGAGAAAAGAAACATGAGTTATTACGTACTAAAGTTAATGAATTAAAAGAAATATTCAAGAAGAATAGCTTAACAAAGTTACAAAGTCTTAAATTCACTTTTGCTGAAGAAGAATTAGTACCAAACTTAAATGATTTTGATATCGATATTGACGATGAATTAGAAGAAGCTGCAATTCAACCAACACTACAACCAATTCACGAAGAAGTTGATGAAGTTGAGGGATACCAAGCACCAGATGAAGAGCAACCAATTGCTGCTTATTTAGATGAAAATGGTAATCCAATTGAAATGACTGAAGAAGAACTAGAATTGTTACAAGAAGAAGCTAGAGCTGAACGAAATAGAAAAGCCATTGGGAACAAGAAACAAAAAACCAATGTAAATAATCAATCTAAGAAAGTTGAACTACCACCAAAGAAAAAAATGGAAATGGTAATGTCAGATGATGATTATGAAACAAATGGAGAATGTGAATGCGGACCTAATGAAGCATGCAGCAACTGCATAGATTCTAAAGGATACTAAAATAAAAAGAGACTTAAATGGTCTCTTTTTTTGTTTTATGTGATATTTATAATCATGAAAGAATTCATTAAGAAATTACTTAGAGAAGCCATTATTATCGACATCAAAGTTGGTGACACCATTCTTGGTGGTAAGTTTTATAATAAAAAGGTTGTTGTTAAAACAATAGAGAAGGATGACAAGGGAGGATATCTAATCAACAATAAACCTTTACTTAGATTTAGAATCATAGACCAAGACGAAACTGAAGAGCAAAAATAAAGCCCCTATAAGGAGCTATATTTTCTTAAAGGTCATATCTTATTATTCTTTGTTGAAAGCTCTCTCAAACGCTTCCTGGATTGTATGTATAATCCAAACACCAGCTGTTGACAATAAACCATTCATGAAAATCATCAACCCTATATTTGTGACCCCAAAAGCACCCATCGGTGTTAAATTAGCAAACCCAAAATAGGTCATTATTGCTGATATGGCAAAACCCATCCATGTTCCAAGACATAAAAAGCATGTGAATAATTTATGCAAGCTATAACCGCTTGTACCGAATTTAGCCATAAAGTTTCTAAATCCTTCGAATACTGAGCCGTATATCATATTGTTACAAGCTCCGTAGCAAATCAAAATAAATGTAAGTGTAATCATAAGTTTTTATTTCAAATATAAGCATTCTATACCATATAGTCAATATTTATATAGAAATATCTTAAAATGTTTACTAATCCAAAGAAAATAATTATATTAGTGTATTAAACTTAAAAGTATGGCAAAGAAAAGTATTGTAGATATTGAATTACAACAAGCTGAAAGAGATAAACTTTTGGATATGTATAAAACTGCTAGAACCAAAGCTATGTTTATAAACGAACTTAAAACTGGTTTAGGTGATGATATCAAAACAAACCCA
>Ga0102829_1000193_pt1 | contig 19506 bp, 15 predicted proteins | sample ColrivemetaGS575_FD_84510 | JGI IMG/M metagenome (GOLD analysis project Ga0102829, IMG submission 84510) | Estuarine microbial communities from the Columbia River estuary - Freshwater metaG S.575 | ecosystem: Environmental > Aquatic > Marine > Intertidal zone > Estuary | place: USA: Columbia... | reverse complement strand
TATACATATTTGTACTTTTAATTATACATATTATACATATTTGTACTTTTAATTATACATATTATACATATTTGTACTTTTAATTATACATATTATACATACTTACCTTAATTATATACATCCTGTACTTTTACTTATCTTAAAATTATACATCCTGTACTTTTACTTATCTTAAAATTATACATCCTGTACTTTTACTTATCTTAAAATTATACTTTTGGTAATTTTAAGATGATTGTATAAAAACTCATTACTATTTAATTTAATATACACTATATAATACTAACAAATAATTATTACTTTTAATAATTATTGTACTTCGCCAATATGTAAAATACGCCAATTAATTTTTTAAATTGTTGCAAATTACAAAAAAAATTATAGTTTTAAGGTATAAAAATAGTCGTACCTATAAAATTAAAACTGTATTTACTACTATAATAAATTGTAATAACGCTAATTTACGGTAACATTTACATGGTCTAAAAACCAAAGGCTATTTTTGTCCTTTTTTCACTCATTTATTTTTTTTTATAATAAAAGTTTTTTATTATAAAAATACAATTAATTTAAAAAGCGGACTTTTTTTTGGATTTAATTAAATTTAACTAAAAGGAGTTTTAATTTAAAAATCAGTATTACTAAATACTAAACCTACATGTAAATATATGGGTGTGTGTAGGTCTCAGTTTATTGTAAACGGTACTTTTACACCTCTTAAATAAACTTCTATACAATATAATTTATTATTATACCAGACTTTTACCCCAAGTTGATTTTACTATTTAATAAAGGAAAAATTGTCTATTTCTATATTACTTGGTAATTGTATTGCTAACAAACTGAGTTTTTCCATAGGACATGATCAGTTTTATATAGGGAATTTTGTTATTCTTTAAAAGTTATTTAATATAAACGTTATAATTCTTATATCTACTGGTAAAAATACTATGTAGCGATTAGTACTATGTTATAAATATACACTTTACATATTTTAAATGAAGTTGGTTAATCAGTATAATACTTAAAATTATATTTAACAAAATTTTAGGATTTAACACATAATTAAATACAAACTAAAGTAAAATTTAAGGCTGTTTTATTTACTACCGTAAACATAAAAAACTAAACTTAAATGTAATTTATACATTTGTACAAAACTATTATACAAATTAAAAATAACACTGTATATAAAAATATTTTATTGACCTTGAATGGTTCAAAACTACACATAAGTAACTAGCTTTTTCATATATTGTATATTCCTTTATTAAACGGTATACGAAATTACTAATTAAACTAGGAAATTACAAAACTTATAACTTTAAAAATTAATAAAAAGTATTCTAAATAATAACCACTGAATTGTAAAAATAAGATTTCACTTTATATAATAGCATACTATTTCCAATAAATGTATTTTAAAACACTCTTTTATAACAATTACAATCCATTTTTTTATAAAAGTACTTACAGTATATATTAATAATTGAAAATAATCCTTATTATAATAATTTCATTATTAAATAGTTTAAATTTATACTCAGAGTATATTATAAAATAAAAGTTGTTCATAAAGCTTATACTGTAGTTTTGCAATATGAAAACATTAAAGCTCTATGCGACCCAAAGTCAATGGTCAATAATGTTACTTTATACGCTAATTTTATTTGTTACCTATATTATTAAATAGGGCCTCTTTACTTATAAAGCTACTAATTTTCTGATATTACATATATATGTAATATGTCTATACTACACTATTTAAGTTTTAATAAATGTACAATCCTTTTTGATAAAAGTCTGACTTTTATAGGCTGAACTTTAATCGTAAGACGTCGAAAAGTATGTATAGGTACTATTAATAATTAAAGCAAAATATATGATCTAGTGTTATACACTAGCCTAAAATTTAGAGGCCTTTATAACTAAATAATTAATTTCAGCTTAATTATTAGGTATTTACCTCATTGATGCTTTTTATTTTATTTAAATATGTAATTTATAATTACTTCCTACTGGAATCGAACCAGTACCCATTATATGGAACAGATTTTGAATCTGTCGCGTCTACCATTTCGCCAAGGGAGTTGTTGAGCTATCCGTGGGACTCAAATAAATCCACAATAATGTCTAATTTTTCCATAAAACCTAGTAGGGGACGACCTCCCCAAGCAGCACTGATTTATCGCTGTTAATAAATAAGAATTTTAAATATTTACCATATATTTTTACTTGCTATATATGCACAATATATGTAATACAATCTATTTTTATTATTATATATAACTTTACCCTAAGTTGATTTAATTAAATAATAATAGTATTTTTATTTATTTTATTATTACTTGGTAATTATATTGTTAATTCAAACAAAGTTATACATATTATTATTAGTTATATAATAAATTACATTGTTTTTATTTTAAAAACTTTACGATTTAAACGGTAATCCATCGAGACTGGAATACTGAATATAATACTTAGGAGTTAAACACCATGGGATTGTACTATAAACATTCCTTTGGTTTTTAGCAAATAAATTTATACAAATTAATACTTAGCTTAAAATTACACACTTTAAAATTTTGGGATTTAGTATACAATTAAAGGGACAACTAAATTAAAACCTACGACTATATTTATCGTAAACATAAAAAAACCTAAACTTAAAGGTAACATAGATTTTCAGCCCAATTGCATTAATTGATCAAAACGATACCTAGGTAGAATTGCTCTTACCAGTATAAATAAAAAAGCTACAAAAACAGTTTTTAATGAAAAAATAATTAAACTGAAATAAATTCCAAAAAAATTAAAAAAAACTCAGCCACCTAAAAATAATATATTAACTAAACTTGACATGGCCATCATATTACTATATTCACCTAAAAAAAACATTGCAAAAAGTATACCTGAGTACTCTAAATTGTAACCTGCTACTATTTCAGCTTCCGATTCTGATAGATCAAATGGAGCTCTATTAGTTTCCGCTAATATAGAAATAAAAAACATTAAACAAGCAGGAAATAGTATAAAAATTAAACATCCATATTGCATTTGAAAAAATACTATATCTGTTAAATTTAGTGTACCTGTTATAACAATAACTGGCAATATAGTTAAACTTATAGGTATTTCATAAGATATCATTTGGGCTGCTGCACGTAAACCACCCAATAAAGAATATTTAGAATTACTCGATCATCCAGATAGAATTACTCCATAAACTCCTAAACCTGATATTACTAATAGATATAAAATACCATAATTAACATCTGCTATACAATTACCAAAATTAAAAGGTATAACAACTCAATTCATTAAACTAAGCCAAAAAGTTAACATTGGTGCTAATAAGTAAATATTTAATTCTGCTTTTTTAGGGATCACTATTTCTTTTATAATAAGTTTTAATCCATCTGCTATAGGTTGTAGTAAACCTCAAAAACCTACTACATTGGGACCTTTACGTCTTTGTATAGCTCCCATAGCCTTACGTTCTGCTAAAGTATAAAATGCAACTAATAATAAAATTGGTACTATAGTTGCAAGTATTAATAATATTTGTAGTATAATAATAAATAAATTTACAATAGACATTTATTCTTTAATGTTAAAACTTCAATCTAATGCCCCTCGTTGTCATTCATAAACAAAACCTATAGTTAAAAAAAAAATAAAAATACACATAACTCAAAAACCAAATAAACCTATATAACTTAAAGATAAAGATCAAGGAAATAAAAATGCAATTTCCAAGTCAAAAATTAAAAATAACACACCAACAATATAAAACTGTATATCAAAAGTTTTTCTTGACTCATCAAATGGTTCAAAACCACATTCGTAAGCACTAGCTTTTTCATCTGTTATATTCTTTGATGAAGCACTATACGAAATTACTAATAAAACTAGTACAATTACAAAACTTATAACTGTAAAAATTGATATAAAAAAATATTCTGAATAATAACACGAAGTTGTAAAATAAGGTTTTACTTTATATAATAACATACTATTTTCAACAGCTGTATTTTTAAACGTAAACTCTTCCATGGTAAAATGATAATTTATAACTTTAAATAAATTTAAAAACACTCTTTTATAAACAATTACAATCCATTTTTATATAAAAAAATTTACATTATTAATAAAGAAATTATACTAACCAAATAAAATTAAAAAAGTAATCATTAAACCAAATAAAGCTATAGCTTCTGTTAAAGCAAATCCTAATATAGCATAAACGAATAACTCTTTTTCTTTAGCTGGGTTAGCAGCAAAAGCAACTAAAAATCCTGAAAAAACATTACCTATACCTACTCCTGCACCACTTAATGATATAGTAGCTAAACCTGCACCTATTAATTTTCCTACTTGTAATAACATAATTATACATTTTTATAAATTAACTTTATAAGTTTATTAAAAAACAATTGTATTTTAAAACACGTTTCCCCATAGAGTATATATGTCAAAATAAATTGATGCCTTTATTTGAAGTTTAATATATCAATACACAAATTTACTTAAATTTTATTAATAATCAATCAATTAAAAAAACTAAATTTCTAAATACCTACGTTTAGCACCATACTTAGACCTTGATGATGCTCTTTCATATACTGCTTGGGCATCAAATTTTCCTCTTATAATTCTATATTTCATAGCTGGTATATCTCTAACCCTGCATCCCCTAACTAATACCGTAGAATACTTTTGTATTGAATGCCCTATACCTGGTATATGGCAATCAACCGTTTTACCACTTCTAAGATTAACTTTAACTACTTTACGTTTACCAGAACTCGGTTTTCTTGGTGTTTTTATAAATGGGTTATTTACACAAGAACCTTTACGCTGAGGTGAATTGTTAAGTGCTGGTTTTTTTATTTTTAGTTTACGTTTTTTACGACACTTATGCTTTATTTGAATATACGTTGGCATTTTAAATGAAAGTTATAAGTCCTTTTATACTACAATAAGATATTTCTAATATTATATCTGGAATTAAACCTAAAAGTAACGTAAAAAATACTAAAGGAAGTAATAATATAAACTCCCTTTGTGTTAAATCTTGATAGTTATCTATAAATGTTAATTTGACATTACCAAAAACAAGCCTATTAAAAAGTCATATAGAGTATATTGAACTAAATAGCATACCAGTTGCCGCAAATATAGCTATCGTTAAATTCTTTTCTGCTAAACCCACTAAAACTAAAAGCTCGCTAATAAAATTAGATGTACCAGGAAAAGCTAAATTTGATACTGAAAAGAAAAAAAAATATATAGAAAAAATTGGCATTTTAATAACTAACCCACCATAATATTTTAATAATTTTGTATGGTATCTATCATAAAGCATACCTACTAAAAAAAATAAAGCTGATGATACTAAACCATGGCTTATTAATAAAAATAAGCTACCTTGGATACCTTGATAAGTTAATGAAAAAACACCTAGTATACTTAAGTTCATGTGGGCAATTGAAGAGTATGCAATTATTTTTTTTAAATCTATTTGTCTAATCGCTGATAATGATGCGTAAACTAAACTTAGTAATGCTAAAGAAAAAACTAATGGCATATAGTAATTATACGCATAAACAAAAAGTGGTAGAAATCTTATAAAACCGTAACCACCAAGCTTTAATAAAAGTGCTGCTAAAATAACCGATCCAACAGTAGGCGCTTCTACATGGGCTTCAGGTAACCATATATGAAATGGGAACATTGGTACTTTTACAGCAAAAGATAAAAAAAAAAAAAGCCATAATATAATTTGCAACTTTTTACTTAAACTAAAAGAATCGTGTGTAGGTTCGAATATATAAATATAACTTAAGGTACCCATATCAATAAATATAACTAATATTGAAAATAGTAATAAAGCTGATCCAGCTATTGTATAAAATACAAAATAATAATTAGCTTTTTTACGCCTGTCTCCAGGACCTCAGCACCCAATTATAAAGAACATTGGTATTAGAACACTTTCAAAGAAGAAGAAAAATAACAATAAATTAGTTGTTAAAAATGCATTTAATAAAAAAAATTCTAGTATTAATAGATTTATAATAAAAAATTTTAAATTAAATAAATCAAATTTATTTATTAAAGATCAAGCTGAAATATAGCATAAAGGGAAAATAAAAGTTGTTAATAAAACAAAAAAAATAGAAATACCATCTACTGCAAACTCATAAAATAAAGGTTGGTATGTGTCTTTTATTCAAGTTGTGTTTGTTAAATATTGTAACTTAATTGTAGATTTATCAAAGTTTACAATTAAAAAAACAGAACTTATAAAAATTATAATACTTATAATAAACCCTATATTTTTAATAACGTTTTTATTAACTTTATTTAAAAATAATATAATAAAAATACCTACTAAAGGTAAAACTAACATTGTTATGTAAATAGTATAAAACATATAAATAAACCAAAATTATATCATAATACAGTTACCTATCTACTTCTCCAAAAACTATATCCTGCGTACCTATAATAGTAACAACATCAGCTAATAGGTGATTTCTAGACATGAAGTCTATGCCCTGTAAATGTAGGAATCCTGGGGCTTTTATTTTACACCTGTACGGTTTTTTATTACCATCTGAGATTAAAAAAACACCAAATTCACCTTTTGGGGCTTCTGTACCTACATAAGATTTACCTTTAGGTACATCAAAACCACTACTAAACAGATTAAAATGCATTATAAGTGCTTCCATACTAGTTTTAGTTACATCTCTATTAGGACTTATAATTTTTTTATTAAAAGTTTTAATAGGTCCTTTTGGTATTTTTTTTAAAGTTTGGTTTATTATTATTAAACTCTGCCTCATCTCTTCTATACGAACTAAATACCTATCATAGCAATCTCCATTTTTACCTACTGGGATTTTAAAATCTAAGCTATCATAAATTTCATAAGGTTGTAGTTTTCTTAAATCTCAAGGTAAACCAGATCCACGAAGTAATACACCACTAAAACCCCAATTCAGGGCGTTTTTTTTAGAGACAACTCCAACATTTAGTAAACGTTGCTTTCAAATTCTATTATTAGTTAAAAGTTCTTCAATTTCATTAATTCTAGAGCTGAATTGAGCTGTAAAATTGTTTATATCATCGCATAAACCTAAAGGTAAATCCTGATGAACGCCACCAGGCCTTATATATGCAGTATGCATTCTAGCGCCAGAAACTCTTTCATAAAATTCCATTAATTTTTCACGTTCTTCAAAAGCTCATAAAAATGGTGTTAATGCCCCCACATCTAAAGCATGTGTGGTTAATGACATTAAATGGTTTAAAATACGTGTAATCTCACAAAAAATTACTCTAATATATTTAGCTCTTAGTGGAACTTCTGTTTTAGTTAGCTCTTCTAAAACTAAAGAAAAACAATGCTCTTGTGCCATCATAGATACGTAGTCTAGCCTATCTAAATAGGGTAAAGCTTGTAAAAATGTTTTATGTTCAATCAATTTTTCAGTTCCTCTATGTAAAAGTCCAATATGTGCATCAGCTTTTTTTATTATCTCACCATTTAGTTCTAAGACAAGTCTTAGAACTCCATGAGCAGAGGGGTGTTGAGGTCCGAAATTAATGTTATACAATTTTATTTTATTTATAGTTTTTTTTTTTAATAACATTTTATAATCCTTAATTGTTAAGTTTTAAACGAACTGTTGTATATAATTTTTATATCTATTATTAAAGTTAAATTTAAAAAACCGACGACGGCTACGTTTTTTTCTACGTAATTTAGGACTACGACAACCATTATGTGGTACTTTAACTAAAAATTTTACATAATTTAAACTGGGCCTATAACCATCTCTATACCTCAAAGCTTTTTTTACAGCCCATTTAAATCTACTCCAACCACTAAATAGTAAACTAATTTTATTCAATTTATATTTATATATTAAAGGTTTTATTTGTTTAGCTACTGTAAAAATTGACACATATTCTTTTCGTCTTCTCCCTAAATAACCCTCTTTTCTAACAGTAGTTAAATATAAAGTTTTATTTTTATAATCTCTTAGTAAAAAAAAAGTATTTCTTTTTTTAAATGTTACATGCAAAGAACCAGATAACACATTATGTTTAAAATACTTTAAATTATACTCGATTCGTAGCCTACTTCTTACTACTAACCTATACAAATATCTATATTTAAAAACCATATTACGCTTTCATAATTTAAAATGTTTTAAAAAATCATTTATAACTGAAAAACTATAAAATTTTTTAAAAAATTCATTATTTATCAAATGTAATTTTAAGTATTTATAGTTTTTTTTTAATTTTAAAAGTACTTTTTTATAATTTAAACTAAAATTTAAGTTATTAAAAAGTAAATATATTATTAAAAAAATTAAATTAATAGTTTTAATAAAATGAGAATTATAAAATTTTAAACGTAATTTAGACAGATTTAAAAAATTAAATTCAGTTATTTTTTTTATTACACTACTATCCAGCATAATATTTATAAGTTGATTTATCAACACTTGCTAATTTTAAAGACTCAACTCTAAATTTATTTAAAAAGTTAGTTCTTAATAGTTGTGTATTTAAATCATAATCTAATCTACTCTCTTCTCCATAAAATAAAGAAAACATTGGTGTTGTATGTAATCAAAAGTAATTTGGAGACTGAACTGATATATGTATTGGCATAAATCCATGGTTAATACCGCAAATTTCACTACATTGACCGAATAATTGACACTGCCTATCAAATCTAACAAAGATCTCATTTAATCTACCAGGACAAGCATCAATTTTAATACCTGCTGCCGGTACAGCTCAACTATGTAAAACATCGTTAGAAGTAACTAGAATTCTAATATTGGTATTTACTGGCATAACTAATTCGGGATCGTAATTAACACGTACCATCCTATTAGCTGACATCAATTCAATACTATCTATACCTTCAATACCCACACTTTTACTATACTGACTTGGTTCTCATATTTGTTCAATACCATAATTACCTATAGGACAAGAATATTCGTAACGTCAATATCATTGATTACCTATAGCTTTTATAGTTAATTCTATATCTTCAATTTCATCCATTTGATATAATAAAGAAAAAGAAGGTACAGCTATTGTCCATAAAATTATACCTGGTATAGAAGTTCATATAATTTCAAGATTTGTATGGTGTACTTGTGCTGATGGTAAATCTGTTACATTATTATTACCTAAATCCTGAAAATAAAACAAAATTATAGCTATAAACCAAGTTACAAAAATACTTATAAAAATTAAAAAAAAGAAAATATCATGATGTAAATCTATTATACCCTCCATATTTTTTGTAACTGGTGTTGGAAAACCTATTTGTCCAGGGTTTGGAACAAACTCATTTATAATGTTCTCATAATGATAAAAGTAAAGATTAGAAAAATCTGTTTCATTTCTACCAATTGAGAACTTTTCATATATTTCATTAATATTGGATTCATTTAAAACATCATGATAAACAAATGATTCATATCATCTTCTAAAATCATTCTTTGAGTTTTGTTTGTATATATTAAATAACATCTGTTTATTCCATTTAGAAACACCTCAAGGTGATTTTCTACCTTTTTTACCAGATGTTAGCATATCGTAAACTAAATAATAAAATACAAAAAGAGAAATAAATGATATTTTAGATCCTATTGTAGCAATATAATTCCAATGTTCATAAGTACTAATATAATCTGGTATACGTCTAGGCATACCAGCTAATCCTAGGAAGTGCATTGGGAAAAAGGTTATATTTACACCTATAAAAAATATGGTAAAATGTAATTTACCTAATCTATCATCATATTGTAAACCTACAATTTTTTCAATTCAGTAATAAAAACCTGCAAATAATGAAAATACTGCACCCATAGATAAGACGTAATGGAAATGTGCTACTACGTAATAAGTATCATGAAAAGCTATATCTACACCAGCATTAGCTAACACTATACCTGTTAAACCACCTATAGTGAATAAAAAAATAAAGCCTACTGCAAATACCATTGGAGTTTTAAATCTGATTGTACCTCCTCACATTGTAGCTAATCAACTGAAAACTTTAATACCAGTTGGTACACCAATAATCATTGTTGCAGCTGTAAAATAAGCTCTTGTATCTACATCTAAACCAACAGTAAACATATGGTGCGCTCAAACTATAAAACCTAAAATACCAATAGAAACCATAGCATAAACCATACCCAGGTAACCAAAAATACGTTTTGATGAAAAGGTTTCGACAATCTGACTTACAATACCAAACCCGGGTAAAATTAAAATATATACCTCTGGATGACCAAAAAATCAAAATAAATGTTGATATAGTATAGGATCACCTCCACCCTCGTAATCAAAAAATGAAGTGTTTAAATTCCTATCAGATAATAACATTGTTATAGCACCTGCTAAAACAGGTAAAGAAAGTAATAATAAAAATGCAGTTATTAAAACAGACCAAACAAATAATGGCATGCGTAAAAGAGTCATACCACGCATTCTCATGTTACATATGGTAACTATAAAATTTATAGCACCTGCTATAGAAGATATACCAGCTAAATGTAAACTAAAAATAGCTAAATCTACTGACGCACCTGAATGTGCTATAGGGCCCGATAACGGAGGATAAACAGTTCAACCGGTACCTGCACCTAATTCAGTAACACTTGATGTTAACAATAACGATAATGATGGTGGTAATAACCAAAAACTTAAATTATTAAGTCTTGGAAAAGCCATATCTGGAGCACCAATCATTATTGGAATAAATCAGTTACCAAAACCACCTATAAGAACTGGCATAACCATAAAAAAAATCATTATAAATGCATGGGATGTAACTATAACATTATATAATTGGTGATTACCTAATAAAAAACTATTATTTGGAGATTCTAATTGTAATCTTATCTCCATAGATAATAATGTACCTATGGATCCAGAAAAAGCACCAAATATAAGATATAAGGTTCCTATATCTTTATGATTAGTAGAAAAACACCATCTATCAATAAATTGATATATATTGTTAAAATTTTTAGTATTTATAAATTCTTTAAAAATTCATTTAATAACTAAATTTAATTGCAATCACATTTAAATAAGATTTGTTTTTAAAACACTATTAATAAAATTATTAAATACGTTTTGATTTATTTTAGTATTAGTATTAAACTTAATAAAAACATTACTCGTTCTAGTTATTTTTATAAATAAATCCTTTATTTTACCTATAGCTGAAACATCATAAGTATCTAAATAACCTTTCATACCTATGTAAATAAGTAATATTTGTAATTTAACAGTTAACGGTTTTGTATGCGGTTGTTTTAAAAGTTCAACTAATCTAGAACCACGCTGAACTTTAAACATTGTTGTTTCATCTAATTCAGAACCAAATGTTGCAAATGCTTCAACTTCCCTAAATTGAGCTAACTCCATTTTTAAACTACCTGCAACTTCTTTCATTGCTGAAACTTGAGCTGCAGAACCAATTCTACTAACAGAGATACCTACATTTACTGCAGGCCTTATACCTTTATTAAATAATGTTGTCTCTAAAAAAATTTGTCCATCAGTTATAGAAATAACATTTGTTGGTATGTATGCTGAAACATCACCTGCTTGTGTTTCAATAATAGGTAATGCAGTTAAAGACCCACCACTAAACGAATCGCTTAATTTAGCTGCTCTTTCTAATAACCTAGAATGTAAATAAAAAACATCACCTGGATAAGCTTCTCTACCTGGAGGACGTCTTAATAATAAAGACATTTGCCTATAAGCTACTGCTTGTTTACTTAAGTCATCATAAACTATTAATGCATGACCCCCGTTTTTACATAATCATTCACCTATTGTACACCCTACGTAAGGACATAAATACTGTAATGATGCTGGATCATCAGCTGATGAAAAAACGACTACACAATTATCCATAGCACCTAACCTTTTTAATTTATCAACTAAATGAGCTATATTAGATCTTTTTTGGCCTATTGCTACATATATACAATATAAGTAACCATTAAGTTTTTGGTTTATTATAGAATCTACTGCTATTGTAGTTTTACCAGTTTGCCTATCACCAATAATTAACTCACGTTGACCGCAGCCTATAGGAACTAAACTATCAACTAATTTAATACCAGTTTGCATAGGTTGTCTTACTGAACTTCTTTCTATAATACCTATAGCTTTGGTATCTATATGTGCATAATTATTAACATCTTGTAAATATTGTCTAGATTGCTTAGTAGATAAATCATTACCTAATGCATCTATAACCCTACCAAACAGTTTCATAGTTAAACCTACATCCATTATAGAAAAACTTCTTAATATAGAATCTCCAGATTTTAAATCCCTATCATTACCAAACACAACTATTCCTACTAAATCGTGCTCTAAATTTAAAGCCATACCTTTAACGGAATAATTACCCATAACAACCATTTCTCCTGCTGTTACATTTCTTAAACCACTCGCTTTAACTATACCATCCCCAATACTTAATATTACACCCTCATCTTTAATATTATTATAGATTTTTTCTAACGACATTAAAAAGTTTTTTCCTTGTTCCATTTTATATGACTCAATTGGATTCGAACCAATATAGTTATTTTTTAAATAACTATTTTACCGATTTAAATGAGCATTAAATTCCATTGTTTAAACGTAAATATAAAACATAATAAGTGTAATAAATTTTACACATATATATAAAATTTATTATTTTAACTACCCTTTTAAATTACTAAAATTATCAAATTCTACACGCTTGTATAACTTAAAAATATTAATTAACAATCCTAAGCCTATTGCTGACTCTACAACTGCTATTGAAGTTATAAATAATGAAAAAATTTGACCTATTGGGGATAGTCAATATACAGAAAGTATAATTGAAGTATACCCTAAACTAAATAACATTAATTCTACAAAAAGCATAAAAATAATTATATTTTTTTGCTTATTTAAACTTAATCCTAACAAACTAATTAAAAATAATGTTATTGAAAATGCTAAATAAAACTCTACAGGTAAACTTTTATATGAGTCTACGATTCAAAAATTTATTTGGTCTTCTTTATAAAATGCTGTAAACGTATTTCAGGTACTGTTTTTGACACTAATTATATTAAAAATATTTGAGTTATTATATTCTACAAAACTACTTTCCATAAGCTTTTTCTGGAATCAAACCAGTATTTTCTATAAAGCTACTTATTACATTTCCATTAAGTTAATTATAAATAAGTATTTTGTAGCTGAATATCTTACAACACTTACACTCAAAACCTAAACAGTATTAAACTGTGTATAAATATAAATAAAAAAAAATTTTCTTGCTTATACATTCATCAGCAATTCTATTTCAAATAGCGTGGCTTGTCAGCAATGCTTTAAAAAAACAACTGATAAACTATAGGCCATTATTAGCCGGTCCTCTCGTACTAGGATTAATTATTTTTATTCTATAAGGTATAGAAGATAGGAACCAAACTGTTTTACAACGTTCTGAACCCAACTCATGTACCATTTTAATCGGCGAACAGCCGAACCCTTAGGACCTTGTCCAGCCCTAGGCTATGATAAGTCGACATCGAGGTGCCAAACAACTCCGTCAATAAGGACTCTAAAGAGTTATTAGCCTGTTATCCCCGGCGTACCTTTTATCTGTTTTGCGACAAATTTTCCACTAAAATATGTCGGATCAATATGGCCGATTTATAATCCCTGTTTGATTTATAAATCTTACAGTCAAGCAAATTTATATCATTATACGCAAAAATTATTATTATTAATAATTTGAATTTACCTTTGCACACCCCCGATACTATTTTGGGGGCGACCGCCCCAGTCAAACTACCCAATTTACACTATAATTTTTATTTTAGAAAGTAAAAATTAATAAGAGTGGTATTTCAATTTTATAGATTTAAAAATCATTTATTACCACTTATACTACACATACTATTAATAAAACCAATGTAAACCTATAGTAAAGGTGCACGGGGTCTTTCCGTCCAACTATACCTATTTCGCATCTTCACGAAAAATTCAATTTCACTGAGTCAATACTGGAGACAGTGGGGAAGTCGTTACACCATTCATGCAGGTCGGAACTTACCCGACAATGAATTTCGCTACCTTAGGACCGTTATAGTTACAGCCGCCGTTTACTTGAGGTTCAATTCTATGCTAAACATATCCTTTTAACTTTAAAGCACCGGGCAGGTGTCAGACCCTATACATCTTAATTTAATTAGCAGAGTCCTGTGTTTTTGTTAAACAGTCGCTCCCCCCTTTTTATTGAAATCCTTTTAATTGACCCTCCTTCTCCCTAAGTTACAGAGTTAATTTGCCGAGTTCCTTCAATATTGTTATCTCAAACACCTTTGTATACTCTACAAATAAACCTTTTTTGATTTAAGTACGGATAGTATCCTATAATTTTCCAGAAAATAAAATATATTAAATAAATAATTTTATTAAAATTATTTAATAGAATTTATTTTTAAATTTTAGGTATCTCATCAGAGTTTCTTTAGAATTACCTTAGAGTCCGTATAACCTCATGAATTTAAAATGAACATGAGAAACTCATTATTTATGGTGATATTTATTAAAAATATTTTTAGTTACTCATATCAACATTGTTTCTTTTATTATGTTTTACAATTTTTAAAAATAAAATATTCTACTACTACAATATAATGCTTCAGTTAACTTATTAGTCTTTTATATCTTAAGTATTTTTATATTATAAAATATGATGAGGTATAACCCTATCATTAAAAAATGGCTACTTCTAAGCCTATCTGTCAAATAACTTAATACAAAACAAAACCTTACCACTTATAAGCTATTACAGACTTTAACATTTATTCTGGGCTGTATCCCTTTCGACTTAAAACCTTATAATTCTAAGTCTGACTGTTACTTAAATTTAATATTTTGAGTTCTTTTCATATCAGTAAAGTTGTCACACCACCCTCAATAAAGAGTACTATACCACTTTCAATTTAAAATGTAACGAACTACTAAAATAGTTTTCGTAGAAAACCAGATATTTCTAAATTTGATTAGCCTTTCACCCCTAACAACAAATCATCTCAGCCTATTGCTACAGACACGAGTTCGGTCTACTACCTGTTCATTGTTAGATCATTTAGTTTCGGGTAATTATTATAGTAACTTAATGTTTCTTTAAAACTCACTGTATTTTAGCCTACTTTTATAAAATTAAGCTCGCTACTATAATAAACTTGTTGATCCATTATACAAAAGGTACATTAAATTTCTAATTTAATTGCTCTTAACTATAATATTGCAAATCTTTTCAATCCTTAATAGGGTTCTATTTCATTTTTCCCTCACGGTACTAGTTCACTATCGATTTTTATACGTATTTAAGTTAAAAGGTGGTTCTTTAGTATTCAAATAAAAAATCATTAATTATTTTACTTAATCATATGCCATAAATTATTATAAAGTTGATCCTAATAATATAAATAATACAGTCATATTTAGCTTTATTTAATTTCGCTCACCGCTACTTTCAAAATCTCTATTGAGTTATTTTATAAAAAATACTAAGATGTATCAATTTTTTTTCTTTTAACTGTATTTATTTTTTCAAATAATAAGGCATTTGTAAAATCAAAATATAAAATTACATTAAAAAATACCTCTCATATAAAATCAAAATATTCATATAATAGTAGATATTACTTAATAAATGAATCTAGATGGAATTGAACCAACACTTACCGCTTATCAAGCGGTTATTCTACCTTTAAATTATAGATTCTCAAGAGTAATTGGATTCGAACCAATACTAATAATTTTGGAAATTATTGTGCTAGCCTTTACACTATACTCTTATCGGCATAGTACGACTCGAACGTACACCTCTTATACCCAAAACAAGTATGCTAGCCTTTACACTATACGCCGTATATGGGTTTATTGGGATTCGAACCCAAAACCATTGGTTTAAAAGACCACTGCTCTACCTTTGAGCTATAAACCCTATGGATTAAGTGGGATTCGAACCCACGGTGCTTATAAGCACAACTATTTTCAAAACAGACACCTTAAACCACTCAGCCATTAATCCTTTTAAATGGTTTTTTTAGATAACGACACAATTTTATTAAATTTGACAATTTTTTTTTTACCTTCAACTACATGCTGTACCTCTTTAAAAATGGGACCGTATATACGGGTACCTAAAAATTGTAAATTCGTTGGATTTAATAAAACTACACGGTTTGTGTCACATTTTACATAAATACCATCCTGCCGAAATATTTTTTTTTTAACTGCAATAACTAAACCAAAATATATTTTTTTTTTTAATAGCTTTTTTTTCAATTTGAATTTGGTTATAACTACACCTAATAAATCACCTACACTTCCATATAACTTATGTTTATATTGGATATTTATACACTTTAAAAATTTAACACCGGTATTATCATAAGGTAATAATTTAGTTTCTTTTTGTATCATCTTCTATAATAAAATCAAATTCTCGAATTACAAACTCCCATTTACAAGGTATTTTTCCTTTTATACCTGCATTAAAAGCATCTAAAAGAGACATATCTGAAAGTGTGAATTCTAATATTACTTGCCCAGCCTTTACATCTATAATTCAAGAATCTAAAGCTCCTACACCCTTACCCATACGACTACCTTTAGATTTTTTAGTAATAGTCTGATTTAAAAATACACAAATTCAGAATTTACCAGCTCTTTTAGTTAAACGTACAAATACCCTACGTATTGATTCTAGTTGCTTAGGTGTTAAACGACAACTTTCTAATAGCCTTATACCAATTAAACCATATCTTAAATTATTAAACTTTATATTTTTTATACTTTTTTTAAAATATTTTTTATACTTACTAGTTTTATTTAATAAAGCTATCATTTTGTTTCCATGAATTTTTAAAATAGAAATTTCTGAAATCTTGAGCTAATTCCAATTTTTTATAAACTACTTGTTTTTCACTATCATCATAAACTACTTCAATAAAACCTGTTAAAGGGAAATCTTTACGTAAAGGATATCCTTTAAAACCATAATCTGTTAATATACGACGTAAATCAGGATTATTTATAAAGTAAACACCAAAAAAATCCCAAACTTCCCTTTCTAATCAACCTGCACCTGGAAAAAGAGCTGTTACTGTAGATATTATTGGGGAGCTTTCCTTTATTTTTGATAAAACTTTTATACGATAATTATAATCTATACTTAATAGATTATATATTATAGAAAATCTATACTTGGAGTTTGGTGAGTCATAGCAAATAATATCTACTAATACTTTAAACTGACCTAATGAATGTTTATTTAAAAATAGCAATAAGTTATAAACATTTGTATTTGATGTTTTAAAATTTATACTATTATAATTAAGTTGTGCTGATTTAATATATTTATTTAATATAGTTTTTAAAAATACAACATAAAGCTTTTTTATATATAAATTCTTATTAAGTAACATTTGAATTGGATGGGATTCGAACCCATGGTACAAAAGTACACTGATTTAGCAAACCAACACCTTAAACCACTCAGCCACCAATTCTATAAAGCCAAAAGTGGAATCGAACCACTATTTTCAGATTTGCAATCTATTACATTACCTTTATGTTATATGGCCTACGTTAGTTTTCTACCAATATCTAAAAAATTTAACTTTAATAACCTTATTAAACATTCGCTGTAGTATCAATTATAATATTTATCTATACTAGCTACTGTATTAATAATTAGTTTATAAGAATTTATATGCTCTAATAAGCTATTATGTCTTTCACATAAAACGTCTATTTCATTTATGATAGGAAAGTCTGATAGAACTAAAAAATTCTCACCCCTATTAGATTTTGATCTGGTTTTATTTACTATATCTAATACAGGTAAATGTATTAATAAAATTTTAAAAATAAGATTAATATTTAAAATTAATTTAAAAGCAACAAATTTATTATACTTTTTATTTCTTACCTTCCTTTTATTAATTAATAAGCTTGGAAAAATACCTAACATTAAGACAATTATAATAAAAAAAAATGAAAAACTTTGTTTAGATTTATTATTAATAACAAATAATAAATTTACATTATTAATTTTAGAACTATTATAAAGTAGGAATTTTGAAGATAATACTGATTTAATTAATTTAGTATAACTTTTATTATGATTATTTAACACTTTACCCAAGGGCAGAATCGAACTGCCGCATAAAGATTTTCAGTCTTCCGCTCTACCATTGAGCTACTTAGGTTCTTATTTCGTGGGATTCGAACCCACATCTTAACGCTTAACAGGCGCATGCTCTACCTTTAAGCTAGAAATAATGAGGTAGGTAGGATTCGAACCTACGAAGGCGATGCCATTAGATTTACAATCTACTGCCTTTATCCACTTGGCTACTACCCCGTGTAAGAGGATAAAAGGACTCGAACCTTTACTACTGGTATCAAAAACCAATGCCTTAACCTTTTGGCTATACCCTCTAAAAGGTTTCTGATTTATATTTGTAAATTAACCATACTTTTATAGAAAATACACCAAATTTAGTATAACTTTGAGATATACTAAAACTAACTAAATCTGTAAAAGTTGTCAAACTTTTTTTTTTATATGATGCTATAAATTTTCTTTTTCGTAGTTTACCTTGGAATTTACCACATACTTTAAAAAATACACCTTTAATGTCGAATTTAGTACCATGATGAAAATACAAAAATAACAATCTTTTAATTTTTTTTAAAAAAAAAAAATGACTTTTTTTACTTGTTATATATTTAGCTATAAACCAACTTAGTAGGTTACTATTTTTTAGATAAATTGAAAAAAAAAATATATATAAAAAATCTACAAAATAAAATAAAGTAAACCAATTTCAAATTAAAGCTTTATGTGGTATTCTTAGTATATTTTCTGGATTAATTATATTTAAAATATTCTGTATAACGACCTTAGATTTAAATTTTAAACACTTATATAATAGCCTTTCTATTTTAATATTAGTTATTTTGTACCTTAATTTTTTTTTTAAAAAAAATCATTTTTTATTTTTTAATTTTTTTTTTTTATTTATAAAACTTTTTTTTTTTAATTTATTAAAAAAAATTAAAAAAATAAACTTAAAAAATATTAAAACTGCTTCTAAAATATTAATAATTATTTTAGAAGCAGTTTTAATATTTTTAAATATAAATATATAAATAAAATTTATATAATTTATATAATATAAACAATTACAAATTAAATTATAAAATTTAATATTAAATTTACAATTTAAATAACTATGTAAATTAATATTTAATTTTAAAAATTTATTTACAATAAACTTACTATTGACTTTTGTAGCTCTATCTATTTTTAATTTTTTAGGTCTGTACTTTTTAAAAGCGTAATTTTTA
>Ga0102829_1000190_pt1 | contig 19559 bp, 42 predicted proteins | sample ColrivemetaGS575_FD_84510 | JGI IMG/M metagenome (GOLD analysis project Ga0102829, IMG submission 84510) | Estuarine microbial communities from the Columbia River estuary - Freshwater metaG S.575 | ecosystem: Environmental > Aquatic > Marine > Intertidal zone > Estuary | place: USA: Columbia... | reverse complement strand
GGAACAACAAACGTAATTCCAGATTCTTCTCCAGTTAATATTGCTTCTGGTGCCATTCTTAATCTTGGTGGTTCTGAAACAATTGCCACACTTTCTGGAGCAGGGACTTTAAATACTTCAAGTCAGTTAATTTTTACTTCTAACAATAATGCAACATTTAACGGTGTTTTATCCAGTAACTATTATCCACTAAATAATTTTGTAACAACATATAAAACAGGGACAGGTACACAAACATTTTCGGGAGCAACTATTAGATTTGGTGATCCTAGTGTACCTTCTTCTAGTTGTCAGTTAAGACACGATACTGGAGATATAACAATTCTAGGAGGAACATTTACTCAAACTTTGTCTGATAACGGTCAGAATACTCCAAGAAACTATCAGATGGGTATTAATAGTGGAGTTACTACCAATTTAACAGTATCTCAAAGCGGCACAATGAACATTAAAGGAATCATGTTTGGAGATAATAATGTCACCAGTAATAATACTATTAACCTTTCTTCTGGGGGAACAATTATAAATGCTGGAGAAACTTGGTTTTCTGGTGCTTCTGGTACAATGAATATTGATGGTGGTTTGTATAGCAGTCAATATGCATTTGAAATTGGAGGAGGTACGGCTAGTGGTATAAACAATGTCAATATTAGTAATAATGGAATTCTTAGAGCAAACCATGCTGCTATTACCATGAGCCGTACTTCTGGTTCTGTTAATACTATTAATATTACTTCTGGTGGAATCTTGAGTGCAGGGTCTATTAATGTGCTTAGTGGTGTAAATGTAAACTCTAACGTTGTAGTTTTTGATAGAGGTACATATTCTCCTAATGCTAATAATATCACTACTAATACCTCTTCATTTGCAACATATAAAATAAAATCTGGAGGAGCTACTTTTAATGTTCCATCTGGATTCGTCAATACTTTTAATCCAAATCTGGTTCAAGATGCAACAAGTACTGGAGGGGGACTTGTAAAAACTGGTGCTGGTCAGTTAACTTTTGATGGAACTGGTAGCACATATACTGGACAACTTTCTGTATTGGAAGGAACATTTTCTTTTGCTACAGCGAATAATAATTCTGCTAATGGTGTTTTTGGAAATAGTACTTTACCTATTGTTTTAGGAAGTAATGGGAAGACAGCAACATTACAATATACAAATGCCTCTGTTGCTGCTGTTATTACAAAAGGTATTATATTACCATCAGGAGCTATTGGAGTTCTTAATATTACTGGTAATGCCAACATTCCATTCCAAGCAGAAACCATTAGTGGTTATGGTTCTCTTGTTAAAACAGGCATAGGGTACGTGGGCTATGCAAACAACACATATAGCGGAGGAACAACATTAATTGAAGGATTAAATGTCGTAAGTTCCAATACAGCTTTTGGTACAGGAACGGTCAACTTTAACGGTGTAAGCATGCGTTCTGGTGCAAGTGGAGTCACTATAACACTCTCAAATAATTTTATCCTAAGTGCCCTTGCGACATTTCCCGCTGTTGCTAATGAAAGAACTTTAATTCTTGCTGGACCTGTCACTATGACTAGACAGGTAACTCTAAACGTTGGAGTCGGAACATCTACAACCGAGGCATTAATAATTTCTGGTCCAATCGGAGATGGTGGAGGCGTATTTCAACTTAATAAAACAGGAAACGGTGTTTTGGTTTTGAGCGGACAAAATACATTCAGTGGACCTACGATTATCCAAGTTGGCAACATGAGGATTTTATATCCAACAATTGGAGATATTAGAACCACAGCAGGTAATCTTCAATTCGCATCAGGAATTACAAACGATATCTCTTCTTGTATTAGAAATAATACACAAGCTGTTAGAATTGATACTAACGGACAAAACGTTACATTTGCTTCGTTATTATCATCTAATTCTGCGGGATTAACTAAATTTGGAACTGGTACATTAACACTTTCCACAACTCCAATTGGAACCAATCCAAATGGTATAAGAGGAACAATAACTGCTAATGGTGGAGATCTTACGATTACTGGAACACTATCAACTGCTTCTCAAATATACGTTTCTAATGGTAGTGGAACTTCTGGAACGTTATCAATTAGTGGGGCATTAATTCAAACAGCAAATCCAGCTAGTGGTCCTAGAAACTTTCAAGTTGCTCCTACTGCTGGTGTAACTGGAACGGTAAATGTTTATAGTGGAGGCACCTTAAGTAGTGGCCTTGGCGGTGGTGGCGGTGGTGGAGGAGGAATAATGCTTGGTGAAAATAATGGCGGAACAGGAATAATGAATATCTATGGGGGTGACGTGAATATAAGAACATGTCAATTCTGGTTTGCTGGTCCCACGGCAACTCTATCCATGAGTGCTGGTACATTTACAGCTGGCACTATGTACTTGGCTGGAGGAACTGGTGCTCAATCTTCATTCACTATGAGTGGTGGTACAGCTACTATAACAGCTAGTTTGAATTTTGGTACTGGTGCTGGAATTGGTACATTAAATTTAAATGGAGGGGTATTAATATCTCCAGCTACTGGTTTCACGAGCGTTAGTGCTCACGTTATAAACTTTAATGGCGGTACTTTTAGAATGACGGGAAACAACACATTCCCCACAACTTCTGTTTTGGTTGTTAAATCTGGTGGATGTATTTTCGATCAATCTGCAAACACTACCACTATAAATGCTATACTTTCTTCTCAGGGAGCGGATGGAGGATTAACTAAGTTAGGATCTGGTACATTAATAACAAATGCAGTAAACACCTATACTGGTCCAACAACAATAAGTGCGGGTACTCTTAAAATTGGAAGTTCATCCTCTCTTAGCAGTGGAAGTTCGCTAACTGTTAATGGTGGCATTTTTGATCTTAATGGATTTAATGCAACAGTAGCATCAGTGTCAGCTGGTAATGCCGCTGGCACGATCACCAACTCAGCAGCAGGATCAGGAACAAATACGCTCACAATTACAAATTTTGGCAGTGTCAATCTTGCCCCGCTTATTACGGATGGTGCCACAGCAAAGACGGCAGTGACTCTATCTAATAACAACACTGTTACGGTTTTTGCAAATGCAAACAATACATTTTCTGGAGGGCTTACTATTGCCTATAGTGCTGGTGGTGGTGCAAGAATATATCAATCAGGTTCAGTGACAAACACACGCGTTGGCGGAATTTTAACAAAAAGCAATTTCGGAACAGGTACTATTTACATAGGAGCGAGCGCAAGCACTGCAAATTGCCAGCTCATGTTAGGGACAACAAACACAACAATCTATAACAATATTGTTTTTAATGCGGCAGGTTACATTGACGGTGGGTTAGCAGCAATGCGTTTAGATGCCACTGGGATAAAATTTTATGGAGCACTTATTTCAAATCTTTCCGATATAAATTTATCATCCCAAGTTACGAGTTCATCAACTGCTTATGGTCAACTTTCTGGTGCTAAAGGGCTTTTGTTAAAAACTCCAGCAGGAGCAGGTTCGACATTCACTTTCACTTTAGCAAATTCAGGGAATGCGTCCAATGACTATTCGGGAAATACAACAATTTCGACGAACACAACCCTAACTCTCAGCGCAGTAAATCAAATACCAAATGGCACAGGAAAAGGAAATGTAGTTAATAATGGGAGTTTAACACTTGGTGGGCTTAGTCACACAATAAACGGACTCTCTGGAAGTGGAACCATCGACGGCGTGAGCGGAACTCCTACATTGACTGTTGGTGATAACAATGCAACTGGGTCATTCTCTGGAGTAATAAAAAACACAGCTGGAACATTATCGATAACAAAAATTGGAACTGGAGTACTAACACTTGCTGGTAATAATACATATACAGGAACAACTACCATAAGTAACGGTTCTATAATAGTGAGTAAAACAACAGGGGGCATTGCAGGAGCGGCAACTTTTACCACAACCGCATTGACTGTAAACTTTAATAATGTAACTCCAACAACAGGGGCAACATATCAATTTTTTCCAGGTGCAACGTCTCCAACAGGTTTAACAATTACACTGACTAATGCTGGAGGGAAAACTGGAACTTATAACTATACAAATTCTACTTTAACCATTAACTAATATGAATATACAACCAAATTGGACAATAACTGATCAAGGACCATGGCAACTAATTTATAATGATACTTCCATTATATCATTATTGGAAGTCGAGGGGATTACTTCCACTCAAGGATATATTTTTGCTGGTACTAAAGAAGAATGCGAAGCGGAAATAATTAGATTAAATTTACCTTGGGCTTCTGGGTTTGTTTCATCAGTTGATGAAGAAAACATAGAACCAGAAATTAGTTTGCCAGTTGTTGAGATCATAGAACCAGAAATTATTTCTCAGGTTATTGAAGAAAATATAGAACCAGAAATTAGTTTGCCAGTTGTTGAGATCATAGAACCAGAAATTATTTCTCAGGTTATTGAAGAAAATATAGAACCAACAGTGGTGACGGAAACCGTTTATAAATTAATTCACAACGGCACACATATTTTGTGTTTTTCTGTGGATGTAGACTCTTCTAATGTAGAAGGCACAACGGTTGTTGGTACTTTTCAAGAGTGTCAACAAGAAATAGATAGGCTTGCTTTGACTTGGCCTTCTGATGAATTGGTTGAAGAGCAAATACCATTATGATTATTAAAAAAATAAAAGATGTAATTGAAGGCAAAGCATCAATCGGTCATAAAAGATCATCGAAATGGCCCACTGTTAGAAAACATCATATTGATAATAATCCAAAATGTGAATTATGTGAAGGCGAATCTAAATTAGAAGTTCACCACATTAAACCATTTCACGAACATCCAGAATTGGAATTAGAACCAGCAAATCTAATCACATTATGCGAATCCTATAGTTATGGTATATGTTGCCATAGAACTGTTGGGCATCTCGGTAATTATAAAAAAATAAATCCGAATGTAGTGGAAGATTCAAAAATTTGGAATAGTAAATTAACTAAATAAAAACATGGGTAAAGGTAATAATTCACAACGCAAAGAAGTTAAAAAACCAAAAAAAGAAGAATCTAAATCTTCTCAAAAAGGTTCTGATAAAAAGAAGTAAACCCCTTCAGGTTGGTAGCCCGAAAGGGGTTTGGTTCGACTCCGCAGAAAATGGTGCGCCATCTAGGTAACGCTCCTAGCGAGCAAAAGCACAGGGTCTACAATCCTGTCCGCCTCTTTAACGGTTTACTGACGCATATGATAATTGATAAATCGTTGTTTACCAATTATTAAAGTGGTGGAGGTTTCGGCTTATGATAGCCGAGTCCATTAAACGTTCGCTTCCAGATCTACATGCTTAAATGAATTTAACATTTTTTGACTAAAGGCTGTCATGGCTCATTGACCATCTTTTAAAGTCTGCCTATACATGCGATAAGGTCACGTATTACCTCTGTATTTGGTTTTATATGATCTCTAACAGTTCATCAAAACCTCTGCGATTCAAAACGGATTTAGAGGGTTACCGTTAGGCTTTTAAGCGGCGAGTGCGTAGTCTTCAACACCAGCGAGAAACTCGTCGGCATTGTTGAAGATGTATTCAGCTTCGGCTAAAAGATCAGAAGTATAATCCTCTGCATTTAGTTTTTTTGATAGATTATTAAAGAGGCCAACTATCATCCTCTACATGCACTGAGAAGTTAGAATTCAATGTCGAATCCTTTAACCCCCATAAGTATCAAAGATCAATACCACTGATTCGCATTGCTGGCTCAGTGGTCAAGCCTCTGTAGGTTTTCCACCTCTGGTGGAGAACAAAATTATAAAATGTCTAATTTAGTGTCACCAATTTCGTAATTATAAACCCAATCTTCTATATCTGAAAGACTTGGATTGGTTTCATTAGTAACATCAAAAACAAATTCAACATCTTCAGAATCCTTTTTAAATGCTTTTGCCCAATTTATTTCAACTGCCAATACCGAGTCATCGCTAAAGCCGCTTTCCATTTTCTTCTCATAACTAACAGCATATGAATATGGTAAATTATGTGGATCATTAAATATTATTTCATCTTTCCTATGAAAGATATTACTATCATCATCTCTCATATGATCATCTTCATCATATGATTCTTTCAATACTTTTGAATATGCTTGTTCTAATAAAATATCATCTTTACTTTTCATGGTTTAATTATTTATACTAAAAACTGAATATATTAAAATGTTGCCTGTTGGGTTACGCTTTGCGTCCAAGACTGTAAAAAGAACTACGGCATTTTATCCTACGACCCCAACAGTGTGGAAGCACCGTTCTTTATCGTAGGGGACTACACACTCTTCCAAGTTTTCATCCAGAGAATTGCATTTAATTTTAGCAATCCCTAATTTTCCAAAGATCAAATTGTTTCTCTTATATTTATAAGAACTATACATTATATTAACACACTACACAGAGAATGCAAGACATAATGTATCTACATCACTCATTTTATTGATTGTTGGTTGAACTTCCACATCATCATCGCCGTATCCATATAGACCATAGGGATCCGTTGAATCAAATTCTGAATGTTTCTCCTCTTGAGCAACCTGAGTATGTGGTATTTTATTTTCCGAATTATACTTATTCAATATAATAGTCAATAGTTGACCCAATGCACAGTCATCCCTAGAGCATTTTACAAACTCCTCAATATCTGGTTTTTTAAATTTACCCTTTAATGCTGAGAATGGATTAACATAAGAACCAAAAATATAATGTGGGAGATATTTTAATGTGATGTTAGCACAGTCCTTAATGACATTATATGCTCCCTTGTGTTGAATGGTGATACCAGTATCGGGTTTATTGTATGCTTTGTTAGCAGCTTGTAACAACTTAGATTCTTTTAAGTCGCTGTTATCTACAAGGATATCAACAAATTTCATTTTTTAGATTTTTAAATTCTTCTTCAAGGTATTCCAATTCACCATTGATCGAATTGATCTCAATCAATAGCTCATCATATTTTTCTGGATTGTTTTTATATCTATCCAAAATCATGTCTTGTTGGTTTTTTATTCTATCTTGTAAATCTCCAACTTCCTCAATTTCGTTGTTTATATTCATAGTGCTTTTTCAATAATTCCGCAAATTACATCGTTAATAGATATATCCTTTTCAACAGATTCACATATCAACATCTCCAATACATCCCTTGACCAATCAGACATATCAACCTCTACTGGAACATACTTCTTCAATAGGAAGGAACCATTTTCTTCTTCCCAAGAAAACTTATCACCAGGTTTGATATTCAAAGAAGATAATTCTTCTTCAGTGAATTGAATGAAATATTCTTCCGAACGCTGAACAGTTTTTTTAATCATAGTCTTCGACAATTCTAACATTTTCACCTTTGTTTAATCTATAACCACATGCGAGTAAAAAATTCTCAAAGCACTGGCACACTTCATGTATGTTGGTTTCAGCATCAATTTCATACTCTATTTTTGTTTCAGGGGAACCATAAAATCCTTCCGATACTATTCCCTCATGATAATATGAAAACTTAATGACATTGTTTATTTTTTCTTGTTTCATTTCAAGGAAGATAATACACTAATTTACTTAGATGTCAATAAGTTATTTTTCACTTCTTCCCACAAAGATGGAATATCATGGCAAATACTATTACCATCTTTATCGGTTGCGAGATTTACTTTGTTTGTAAAGCCAATTCTTTCGTATAGATACCATTCAATCCAATCCTTACCCCCCGCATCAAATACGGATTCGATCAAAACCCAGATCGTATTATGGTATATCTCCTCATAATCCATCAAATTTATACCCAATTGGTGTATAGAATATGACCTTTCTCTAACCTTATCTAGATTTTCTATTAGAGCTTTAAACTTCTCATAGTTCATAGGAGGTTCCTAATAATTAGAAACTGCAATTTACCAAACATTCTAGACAAAGTATAACAAGTTCTGGACATCTTATTCCAAAACCATCTCCAGCCAATGTAGCGGAGAATTCGTTTAGTTCTGTTCCAAAGTTTCTGCTCTTCCAACTTTCTCTTTTCATCATATTCCCTATGATAGATGGTTCTAGATTTTTGTTTTTCACATTTAAACAACTCCATCTTGTCTAACTTACCATGAGTGAAGAATGCTTTGAACTCCACCCAAAATTCTTCTTCATCCGTATAATCTACACTAGTATAGAAGATAATGACACCATGATGCCTTACATCCTGATCATATTCCTTTGTGGTTTTCACATCCTTGTATAGATCCCAAGGCTTATGTTTCTTACTCTTTTTTTCTTCTTCAGTGTAATGTATATATTCAAACTCTCTAACATTTTCCACCAATTTACCAGTCTTGGTAATGGTATAATTAGCTAGAGAATTTTCCAAATCCTTGGTCTGAAAATCTAACTCAGACCATTTAATATCCAAACCCTTCAATTCTTTATTGAGAGGTAATTTTCTTTTAACGTGTATTGTATCAAACATTCCCATTTTTTTTATTTTTTTCTAAATTAATTTTGTTAACAAACTCTTTTCGTTGCAAATATAATCACAGTTAGTCCAATCCCTAGATTGAACACTATCATCGTAATTATCATTGAGAGTAACAAATCTTTGTTTCAAATCTCTCTTAGTTTCATTACTCAACTTACCCTTCAAAAGAAACAAAACGTCCTCAATATCTTTATCATCTAAATCAAAGGTGAATTGAGAACCATCATAAACCGAACCATAGTTAAATTCAATTTTAAGTTTAACTGGTGGATGATATTCACCAAAACACTTTCCAGAAAAATCCGAATAGTAAACGCTTTCTTCTTTCTGAACTGGTTTAGTTATTTTTTTCATACAAAGTCACCACTCCAACAGAATACAACATTATCAAATTTTTCAAGTGATCTGACTAAATTATGTCGAATGAGCTTATCCCATATTCTAAATCTGTTGGCTAGTCCACCACCAAGTTGAGATATATAGAATTTTTTATCGGGTCTTTTTTCTATGACAGTTTTAAGTTTCTTTAGTTCCTCGAAAAATATTGGTGAGTATTCTTCTGGCTTATAAAATGATTCAGTTAAATCGTCTGGGTATTTCTTGGTGATGAAACCAATAGCATGAGGATGATCCCTCAATGCTGCTGCGCCACCATGTCCCTGATGAATTAAATTATCACCAAATACAAAATATGAATTCGGTTCAGAATCCAATATTTCATGTGTTATTGTAATGTCTCTATATATACCCATTATTCCTCTTCGGTTTTAACTTTACCACCAGATCGCTCTTGGCGTCTACGTTTCGCATCTCTCTTCTGGTCTTCTGAAAGAATGCCTAAAACATCTTCTCTCCAAGTCCTGTTAGCCTCTTTCCTCGAAAGAGTGGCTTCACCCTTTGCGGATTTTTTCTTCAATAACTCCCTGATCTCTCCCATCATCGGAGATGATTTTAATGATGGCCATGTTGTAATGTTCATAATATTATCTTAAAGTAAAAAACATAATTGTCAAGCAATTTATCAGAAACTATTGAGAAATTGATTTAAGTCCCATGAATACACACCATGATCACCATCTTCGAGAATAGGACATGTTTTACCTCTCATGAAATTATCCCAAGCCTCCAGTAAATTAAATGGGAGGACAGATATGACTTCACTTTCCTTCATATCTTTGTTCTCTAGTGTTTTCTCTTCTAAAATTTTAATCCAGTTTTCCATTATTAGTCACCAAAGCAATCGCTTTTTTAGTATCAAATTTCACCTTCGTATATTCTGCTATTTTCTGCTCAAGTTCTTTGATAGAAGCAGTATAGAATTTACCGTGGTTACTCAATATAACATCTCTTTTACCATCCTTTTCAATAACATACCCCCAACCATCCGCTTCCCAACCGAGATGCAGAACGGGAAATCTGAAAATAGTTTTCCCTAACTTCTCATCTATTTGATCTGTTGATTCTTTCATTTTACTTTAAATGGTCTATATATGTTTTTCGTGTAATTATTTGTTATATTTTTTGAAATTTCGTAAGCGTTTCTACCTTCATGTGATTTGATCCATTCTAAAAAATCCTTATCCATTTTACTAAATTCAGAAAGAAATCCCCAAGAATCAATAGCCTCATTATTTTCTTCTGCAATAATATCTATCGGGTTCTTATCATCATCCCATGATCCAAGAATATTGGGATATTCGGGGAAATCGGAATCCAATTTAGATGGTAACTTAACCCCCACATCAGATAAATAAAACGGATCAAGTTCCCATTCACAATTCTTTAGGTAAGAAGATATTGATTTGCTTTTAGTTTCTTCTAGTTTAGATTTCGCTTTAAGTAAATTTACTTCTAACTCCAATGCTTCCAATCGTTCTTCAAGAAATTTTTTCATATATGTCTCCTATATTATATCGTTCAAATGTTGCTTTGTCAACAACAACTTCGGTTAATCCCTCATTTTTATCTTCTACGATCATGGAATATCGCGTGAATATCCAAAATCCGCATTTATCCTTGTGTATTATTCTATTCATAAAAAATTACATATCCTCGTATTCATCATCATCATCTGGTTCCGTGGTATCAAAATAATCAAATACGTCTATAATAAGTGGATGCACCACTAACATATATATGGTACCCATCAAAAATCCAAATATCAAGTCCAAAAATAATCCCTCCGTTTAATTAACTGATTTAAAATATCCGTATCTCTTTCCACCATTAACTTTTCAAGACGATTAACTTCACCATATTTTTCATCGTATGGAATACCATCGTCTTTAAATTTATATAATTTTTTACCGTTTTCGTCTGTGATTTCTACAAACGAATCAGAAAAGTCACCAACTCTTTTCGGGTATGCGTCGCCTTTTTGTTTTTCAAGTTCTGGTCGTTCATCAATAATATACATGTAAGACTTTTCTAACCATGTAGCAAACTCTTGATGATGTTCATTGGCGGTCCAATCTACTATCCCATCAACATATTCATCTTCATAGAATGCTTTAATGAACTCAAAATTAACATCTACGATGAGACTTGTAACGTCTCTATATTGTCTGGGAATGCTCTTACGTATTCTTGAATTGCTTGGTCTAAAAATAGGCTTAATTACGTCATAATACCACATACTGCATTTATACGGAAGCAAATCCCAAATATCCCAAATATTAAGCTTGTCGTAAATAAAACTGCGAATTTTGAAACAAACCGTTTTATTTTGTGGATAATCCTTTAAACAGTGGTTTCTTGCTATAAATGTTTCATTGTTCATAAATTTTTTATTTGTTTTGAATTTATAATATTATCCAATTTTTCCGATTCATTTTTATGTTTAATCATCTTATCAGCTATACTGTAAGAAGTCAACACTAAACTATCAATATCCGTTGTTGGATGGCTTATTAGTAATCCCTGTAATGCCTTACCCGCTAAATAATCTCTCAGTTCAATGCTATGCATATGTTTCTAATCTTTCATATTCTTTTATAGATTCTACTGCTTCCGTATAAAGTCCAGAACCAACCACAACAATATTACATCTACTATTAGCGATTGCTTCTAGGTGTAAGGCTACGCTATATAATTGTCTAGCTACCTTTTTCCACTCATCTCTCTCTAAACGAGATCCGACTAGCTTGTCGCGAAGCGCAATAGCGGCATTATGCTCCCCTGTACCATCCTCCTCAATACACTTTAGTTGAGCTTCCAATTCCTGATTTAACATGCCAACGGGTTCACAGGCGTAACAACAACCTTCAAAACCTTCTTTAATGTCTTTGAGTCTTTGTTTGAGTCCATCTACTTCCTTTTCCGCTGCTAATAGTTTATCGCTACAATTTATATAATACATATCAGCATCTCGCAAATCTTCTTTAAGATCATCTATTTGTTTTTTAAGTTCTTCTTTGTTCATATTGTTTTCTGTAGTCTATCAGGCATTATGAAGATTTCATCTGAATTCATGCATTTCTTTTTCCAATCTGATACATGCCCATGAATATCAATACCGAGAATATCAGACGCAAACCCAAGAATACGTAAATTAGGCCATGTCTCTGGTCTGTCTTTCACAATTTCCGTCAAAGCTTCTTCTCTTGTTCTTCCAGCCATTACCAAAGCTGTAATGCCAATTGCAGTCGATCTAGAGATGCCAGCAAAACAATTAACACCTAGATTATGGGGTTTGTTATCTTCTACGAATGGTTTCAAAAATGTAATAATAGCTTGAACGTGCTGAAGTTGCGGTGCTTCATGCTCTAAATGCTTCCAAGCAATACCATCTTCATTGGACCAATCAGCAAAAAATTGAGAAAAGAACTTTACATTCTTTTCTTTAAAATTTTTTTTCATTCTGTTTATTTGCTTTTTATCTTCTTGTCCAACAGTAGAAATCCAAACATCATATTCTGTATTGTTTTTGCTAAAGCTGTAGCTTTCTGCATCAGAAAGATTGGTTATTTTTACTTTGTTTATCATTTTACGGGTATCTTTGCTTTTTGTGCTTCAGTATACTTACGTTGTCTTTCTTTAGTTATTGCATCAGTTTTTGGAGTATCACAAAGTTTCCAGAATGCGCTATTAATCGACTTTTCTCTTTGTCTGTCTGATATAAATTCACCACACCGATGTGAATAAGACCAAATATCAGCATTCTCTATTAGCTCTTTAATACCATCATTATTACAAGAAATACAGCACATATTGATCTTATGTAGAAAAGACTCATATTGCGAAATTTTTTCTTTATTGGTTGGATTTTTCATGTAGTCAATATTAGCAGAATTGTTAGGACAAGTCAAGTTGTTTTACTAATTTGCCACTTTCATCATACATATAATCCATCATTATATTACCAACAATTTCTAAAGAGTCGAATTTTATGTTAGAAATTTCACAATGCCAATCTACGACATATGCACACTTATCACAACTATATTGCACTTCTCCTATTATTTCCAATCCTTCTAAACCATATATACCTTTTATAACGTCTCCCTCGAAAATTTCTTTCATGTTCTTATCGAGGATACCAACAAATTGCTGAGAGGTTAAAATAACATCTCTTGGATCAAAAAGCTCATCTACAAATCCATTGTATTTGTAATTTTGCACAAACGCTTTTCCAGCATTACACCAAAATCTAAATTTATTTTTGTTCACAATTAATCCAATTGTTGAATTTTTCAGCCGTGTTGATTAGATGTTTTTCACAAGCAATCATGGCAGCTTCTTCTGTTTTGTAAAATTTATTAGTGACTCTTGTAATTTCATCATCAAACTTACTAAAATACAAACCTCCAATAAAGCCACAATCGGTTCCTAAATCATAATGAGCATCTACAATATATTCCCAACCAATAATAGGCACTTTTGCAGAATACCAATATCCAGACTTATCATCTAACCATTTCTTTTTCCAGTTAAGGTTGGTTTTGTTCATAATAATTTTACTAAAAACTCAAGAAAGTTTTCTGATCCATAATTATCAGAGCTATTGAACGCTGATTTTTTTAAAAGTTCTTTAGCATATTTTTTGCTTTCAAATATAGTTGCGTCTGGTTTTAGACACAGGCAAATAAAAGGAATGCCTCTTTTATCTTCTTTGAAACATACCCAACACTTAGTTGGTTTATGATAACATGCAAATTTTTTCATTTTTTAATCAATTCTATATCGTAAATTGGATGATCCATTCAAACCATAATAGCTATCAACATTTAATAACTTTAAAGACTCATTTCTAATCATTTTACCATCAGGAGTGTCTGAGAAAAAAACAAAAAGCAAAGAATCTTTCAAGTTTAAACTTAAAATTTCTTTATGTTTGTCTGTTAGATAATTAAACAGACCATTAATATGGAGAGTACCCTGTCCACCTTTCTCAGCAGAATGTATTGCATCATGGCAAGGTCTACATAATACACATAAATCTTCCATCTCTTCTTCGCCTTGAACTTCTGGATAATTCAAGTGATGAACGTCTGTGGCATATTGCTCACATTTACAGCACTTTTTACCATAGTATTCAAGTGCCTTAATTCTAATATTATACCATTTGGGAGAGTTTAAATATCGACGATGATGTATTTTGTTCATAATTTAAAAAGGTGCGTTCATTTTAGGTTTACTAGATAGTCTATATATTTTTGAAGATTAGTCAAGTCTCTTTCTAAAATACCACTTACTTCCAATCGAGCAGATGGTCCATAGAATTTATGTCTATCATGCAAAACTATTTCTGGATAATATTCTAAATCAAAATGAAAAATCTCATCACCTTCTGGTGGTTCTGAATCTATAGCATGTAATTTAATTCTTTTATTATTTTCTGATGTACTTCTAAATCCAAAATTCCAAAGAGTGAATGTTGTGTCTCTGTTGTCTGGTTTTTCCATAGAAACTGACATATCTTTCCAGTTACCCCTATAAATTCCATCATCATGCCAAAAGAATTCGAGATTTTCAAAACCATGTTGCTTTAGAATATCTCTAAGAGATTCTACTTTTCTGTTGTATTTGATTAGTTGTGGACTCATAATTTACCCTTCAATTAAAAACACACCAATCAAACATAGAATCATTCCTATGATTTGTGTGGTGGTTAAATATTCTGCAAACATATATCGACTAGCAATTGCAACCATAAGAACGTTGACTGAAATAAAGATAATCAATCCTTTTGTAAGCTCATGATACTTTAAGGAAACGGCCCAAGCAGCAGATCCTAATATATAAACAATATACCCTAACCAACGATATAATTCTTTATTAGCAACTGTTGCATATCGAAAACAAATATCACCAACACTTTCTAGAAAAGTTCCTATGATGATGAAGACCCAAAATAGTATATATGTCTTATTCATTTTTTAAAATATTCTCTTGCAATGCTTCCCATTTTAAACCAATCGTCGTGTGTATTTTCTCCATCAATAAATATTTCCTCGATCTTCATGAGGGCATCTCGTGCCTTGTCACGTTCGTTCTTTAAATTTGCATTCGTTACCTTTAATACCTTCTTATACGATTTTGATCTTTCCGCATCAATTTTCGCCTCGTCGCGTTCTCGTTCAAGTTTTCGAGCTAAATCTATAGCTTCAAAAGCACGACTATAGATGTCCCACTTACAATTAAACTCATCCGTCTCTGGTGTTGGTCTTTCGTTTAACATAATTTATATATTAGAGAATATTTCTGGAAACGTCAATCTTTATTTGCATCTTCTCCAAAAATTAATTTTTCCAATCTATCTAAACTCTCTTGATGAACATCCCATTCTTTTTTAAGACCCAAGCAATAACAAATCTTTTCTGCTAAAGGATAAATGAAGTCTTGTTCATATTTCAAGCATATATAAAGATAATGAGGTTTTCTAGTCTTAAACAATCTCATTAACCACATGATAATGTTTGCAATAAATTCAGAAATTCTGAATAAACCACCTACTATTACAATGCTGACAATTTTTTGTTTGAGGGTCATGTTAATTTTTTTCTTTATTAAAAGGACAATCACTTACCCAATTATCGCATACCAAGCATTCGCCATTATGATCTGGATTGCATGGTAATTGAAATATGTTTCCCATTACTTCGATATCATCACCACTCCATATGCCTCTATAATCCTTTTCACTAACCTTTGCATGAAACCCAGCATCTAGAAAAACTACTTCAGCTTCAAAATTTTCGTCAATAAATTCTGCTGAATATGAACTAATAATATCACCTTCGTAAATCTCTTTTCTATTCATATCATATTCTCCAGTCCATTGTTGGACAACGTATTCGTCACCCCCAGAGCCATTCTGAAGGTTTTGAAATCTTCCATTCAAATCCAGAACATAATGTCCTTGATATCCTTTGTCTGGATAGGTGAATTGTTTTGCTAGTTTATCCCAAGCTCTGAATTTAAGGGTTCTTTGTTGCATATTTCTTTCTCTCAAATCTAACTTCTTTTCTCTTCATATCAAGCTTTTCTATTTTTTCAAGAATTTTTTTGTTATAGTGTTTTTTAAAGTCAAAATAGCGGGAAGCAAAAGGATTTATTTGATTTCGTAATTTCGAAATCTCTTTATCTAATTTTTGCAATTTTTTGAAAATGGTCGAAGAAGCACGACTCGAACGTGCGCCACTCATGCGTCCATGGTTGTTCTGTCCACCTAAACTATTCTTCGAAATTTTCATTTACTATTGATACCAATATAGACTTATTCGTAGGACAAGTCAATCAAAAAATCCTTCATTTCTCAAATATTTTTCAATTTTTACAAAATCATCTTCTGAGACATTTTCATCTTTACACTTTAATGAGTTCATGTAGTTTAGGGTTAAATTTAAATTTGCTGTACACTTTTTACCTCTGTAGTTAAAAACTACAATTTTTCGTAAACAATTATTCAACATTGTCTGAATCTTGCACATAATTTAAGTCAAGCCAATTTGTATCATCTGGTAAAATTTCGACAGTAACTCCTGCTTCTTTGGATTTGTTAATAATATTATCGATTACTGTTGCTCCATAACCAGTCATTCCATATGCATTCTCGTGGCACTTATAAACCGATCCAGAAAAACCTTTGAATTTATAATGTTTCTTTGCTTTTGTTACCTTTGTAATACCACTATTTAGTTTCCAAGAATCGCCGTCTAGATATCCTCCATACCAATTAGCAAATACTTTATAGGTAAGAGGAAATTCTCCTCCCTCTATTTTAACTACAACCCATTTGTCTGGAGTGTATTCGTTGGGATTCCTCAGTTTCATTTTTATCAAACCAGCAAAGCTCATATTCTAATTCCTCAGTTTCTTCTAGCTTAACACCAGTCGAAGAGGAAGCAACTGAAATTTCTTTGACTGTATATGTTTTTCCTGCTTCTAGTTTCTTTGCATTTTCCTCTCTATTGAGGAACCAATGTTTAGTGGATTGCTTGAAGACTATTTTATCTCCAATTTTTGTATTTTTATAATCTGCTCTCATAAATTATTCGTCCATGTCATTTCTACAATTCCATACACAAAATGCAAAAAACAAAAACCCAAACAAACCTATAAATGAGACAATTTCAATCATGTACTAATTCTTTTTGTTTGGAGAAATAAGGATCATCTGAGACTTTCCAACCCCATTTAAGATCAAACCAAGAAAATTCTCTTTCAGCCATGCTTTTATTGAATTTTAAATCCTTCTTGGTTTCTGTAATAAACCACTTTTTAAAATCAGCAGATTGTTCCATTGTCCATGTTTTCTGCTGATACCAATCCTCATGTTGTTTCGTGAACTCCTCGTTGAAGCCCTCAAAGCCAACGTAAGTGAACATTTTGTCTAGTGCTTTTTTAGTGAACTTTTCGTATTTGTTACTCATATAATCATTCTAGGATATTATTGTTAAATGTCAAGCATTTTTACTCATGGTGTTTTAGTGTTATTATCCCACGATCATCAATCATTGCATATGTTATAGGTAGTTCACATTGTGATCCCAAATTGATACATTCTATTCCACCTATATCGTATTGTCTAGGTACATGAGTATGTCCAAAACAAACAGCATCATAATTGTTGTTGTAGCAGTATTGAGCAATTCTAACTGTTAAATCATGAGCAGCACCTTTCCATGTTTTAACATATTGCTTAATTTTTCTAGTAAATTTTTGTTTCTTGTCTAATTTTTGCAAAAGATAATATATACCAGAAGCTAATTCTGTCAAAAATGGTTTAGTGTTGATAAAAATATCCCATCTATCACCATGAGTAAACAAAATTCTCTTTTTATTTACTACTTGTACATATTCATCTACAAATTCAAAACCAAGAAGAGCGGAAATTGTTTCTAAATCCTTGTCATGATTGCCTTTAATAAAAACACAGTGTTTTTTCTTTGAAATTTTTCTCAATTCCGAAAGAATTTTCCATTGTTTTTTACAAAGTCTGTGGATGTTATAGCTATCTAACAAATCTCCACATAATATCAGAGTATCATAGTCGTCTCTTTTAATGATTTCTAGTGTCAAATCTGCTTGGCAAATTGGACTACCGAGGTGAATGTCAGATAAAGCTAGAATCATATATTCCAAGTTGTGGTCGAAACCGTATCAAAACATTGGGTGCATTGAACTGGATCACTTTCATAATCATCATATTGAAATAATTGAACAACACTTTCAAGTTGAATAGTATTTTCTTTAACACCTTCTTTAATTTTAACAAAAAGATAGTCTAAAATTTCATCTTGATTATTTTTTGGAATATCGGAAAGTGATTTACCATTCACCAAAAAATCAAAAGCTGTACATCCTGTTACTTCTTCAAATTTATATTTAGTGCTCATTTTTTTGTAATTTCTTCTTCGACTATTTGCTTTAATCCATCCATGTTTAAATTATTTTGTTTATCAATGTAATAACGAAACGTCACTGCTAAAAATAATATTAATAATACTAAACAACCAAACGCAACGTTGGTTAATATACGTTTCAAATATGTGTCCAAATTATTCATTCATTTCACATGAACACGCTGCGTCTCTTTTGCCTTTTTCTTTCCAGTATTCTTCGGTTGATTTTTTCCAGGCTTCATAACCATCTTTTCTGGCTTGTTCGTGATGTTGATTCAATATAATCCTGCCATATCTTTTAATGCATTGTTTAGCGTATTCGTCTAATTTCTCAAGGCACCCATCTGCACATAAGCCGCTTTCGTAAAAAGCATATTCTTCCATTTCTTCCTGATTCATATTATTTATATACTAGACCCCTTTACATCTTTTTCTTTCCAGTATGCTTCAGTTGATTCTTTACAAGCTACATAACCATCTTTTCTAGCTTGTTCATAACATAGTGTTCTATACCAACCACCTTTCTTACAAGGTTCACCATGTTCACCAGTCACCTCACAAGTGTATGCAGACTTTCTTTCTGCTGTGTCAATAATGTCGTCAATAATATCGTGTTGAATATTATCTCCACCATAAACGCTTGTATAGAAAGCTAATACGGAAAATTTTTCTTTAATCTGATTGGCAACAACTTGTACTTCCTCTCCATCTTTAGAACAAAGGTCACAAAAGTATTGAAGCTTCTCCATGCATTTATCGAGAAGTTTATACCAACCATCATCACATTCCATCCAAAAATTCATACAAGATTCCATAGGGCTTTTTCCACAATCTTGCAAAATTTTAGGATATTTATTGTACAGCTTGAGTTCTAATTCATGATTCATATATCCAATATTAATATATTTTATAAAAATGTCAATAAAAAAATCTCCACCGTGTTAAAATAAAAGTTTGCGACAACTATGAAAAAGTATAATTTAAAGATCATTTTTCTTCCCAGCATTTCTTTTTATAATCCCAATGTCTGGAATCATAAAAACTTATTGTTAATTCTAGACTTCCAACATTAACTTTTAATCTAATACCAGCATGGTCCTTTCCTCTAAGCTTACAATCAAACTCAAAAGAAAGCAAGTAATAATTTGTAAAAAATGTCTCGATCTCTAAGTGTTTGTTTTTAGAAAGTTGTTTATGGTAGGACTTCAGTTTATACCAGTAATCCG
>Ga0102829_1000184_pt1 | contig 19768 bp, 44 predicted proteins | sample ColrivemetaGS575_FD_84510 | JGI IMG/M metagenome (GOLD analysis project Ga0102829, IMG submission 84510) | Estuarine microbial communities from the Columbia River estuary - Freshwater metaG S.575 | ecosystem: Environmental > Aquatic > Marine > Intertidal zone > Estuary | place: USA: Columbia... | reverse complement strand
ACCGCATGACCAGTTTGAAGTTCGTTTTTGGCATGCTGCTTAACGTGAACCATCTCGTGACCAAGAACCTTGATCATCTCATCGATGTCTTGATTCTTGAGACCAATGGTGAACCAGCGAGGGTTCTTCGTGCCATCCTCGTCGACGCACTCGCCCTCGAGGTCAAAATTTTTCCACACTTCGATGTCAAGTGTCAGATTTTGAACCATACGAGGATCCATTAATTGCGCTGCAAAAAACTCTGCTGCTTCAATCAACTTCTGCTTGTCAGCGCGACGACCAATCAAACCTGTGACTGTGATATTCATAATAAAATTCCTCTCAAACTATACAAACAGTATACCCTAAAACGAGGCAGAAGTCAAGCCCCTAAATCATCAAGGACACGATTAATTATATCTTCAAAATCATCATCAGGATGGAGGCGATGGTCTATCGATACACTTTGGTAGAGGTAGTCGACATATTCACGAATCTCATTACCATGAGATCCAGAGATGCACTCATAGATGTAGTCGAATGCATCAGGCGCATTGGCGAGACCACGAGCGAGGACTTGTTGTTCAATCATTTCGGTTTCCTTTTCCTTATCATATACACAGTATACCGCAAAACGTAGATAAAGTCAACACTTATCTTAATATAAATTATAGATGATACAAACATATGCAATCGTAATCCGAGACAACGAAACCTCAGAAAACTACTGGGAACGAGTGGAACGCTCGTGGCATAAACAGAACATTCATCCAACGCGATTCGACGCTATCACTCCCAACACCTTACCCATCGGTCCACTTGTGTTTCATCCTGCTGGTTGTCAGATGGATGGTATAATGAACAAAGAATTTACTCCGACCGAACTTGCCTGTTGGTATAGTCATTATACATTATGGAAAAGAATCTCAGAGAATAACGAACGTAGTCTAGTCTTGGAACATGATGCTTTATTGCTCGAAGAGTTTGTTGATAATCCGACATTGGACTTCTACAAACTCGGTGCACATATGGAAGCATATGTCATATCACCCGAACTCGCTACATATCTCTGTAAACGTCTCGAAGAGAGAACCATAATCGTAACACTGGGTCCACAGGGATTCCTTCATGACTTTACAATCCCTCGTCGAAACACGCATCATCGTCCATGGGTTATCGAATATGAAATTAAAACAATCGTTCGTCAATTGTTTGACGAGTCTCTAGGGATTACCATAAACCACTGGAATGGTACACCCTATGAAATGAATGAAAAGTTACAGAACTATCAAAAGAATCATCTTAAAGTTCTTGTATCATCGACATAATTCTCTTATGCATTTTTCTATGCCAACTATTTCCAGGATGAAGTAAATCTCTGCCAAATTCTTTTGAGATAAATTCAGATTCATCTTCTAAATTAAACATTTGAGGGTTATCCAACCATACTAGTGGAATATTGCTTTGTTTACATAAGTATTCCACCGCCAACAAATTTTTCTGTTGATTTAATTGTGCATTAATATCAGTAGAGATCCACATTTGATAGACACGGTCGTTTACCCAATCTCCACTATTTGGCAGCAGGTTTACAATATGTAACCTGTTGGTATAAAAAATTTCTAATCTCACTGGCGGGGGAGAATAATAAACAACTAGCTCTGGTTTATAACGACGATGCCAGTGATTAAATAATCGAAAAGCAGCATCATTGTTGCTTCCACCTGTTCCTAGATTATGATTTTTTAACCCCAGATCCTTGGCTATCATTTGTGCCCATGTATTCTCTAGTTCGATGCCAACGCCCATAGTCATACTGCAACCGAGAAACATTACAGAAGGTTCATTAGAGAATTCGTCTGCGCGAAATCCGTCTGAGTTTATCTTATACGTTAATTCCCCTCGTGCACCGTCCCAACCATTTAACTGCATCAAATGAAGATTCTTCTTCATATTATCGTTATACTTGGTCTTATCATCTCCAGGGATCCATCGAGTTTCCTTTCCTGCGAGTTTTTCGTATGAGCTTGTACCTAACGTTATCATAGACTGTTCGTAACTCTTTGTCATATGATTGTAACCTCTTAGTTTGTTAGATAACCGACTGCATAGTCATGGTCGACGACTTTGTTGTGACATTTCTGTTCGCACTCCACCCATGCCTTCGTTGGATCATTAAACGAACAGAACAATTTATCCCAGACTGGATCGTCCAATACTGCCTCCAGTCCTCGTTCTTTAATGTTTAATTTTTCGCGGTGGACCTGATGGAAACTGTCCTGGAAGTTTATCGTCTTTCTCTCGGTAGACATGCTTTCGTAGGGAAAACTTACCCAGCTGCAGGGATGAAGAACACCATCGGCGCTGACATACAGTCCACGATTACCAATAGAGCACATCGGTGTAATGTAGGTAGAGAACTTGTCCTTGACCTCATTATACTTCTCGACGTTCAGTGCAAGATAGTCTTTATTAAACTGCTGACGATTGCTAATGGGAATTAGATCTCGCTCATATCTCCACGAGGAACTGATATGCTCCTGCCGAGGTTCTAGCGGATCTATCTCTCCATATGCACCATCATATTTGCTGCTGAACTTCGTGCTTCGAGTTAACTGTAGAGCATCACATCCTTTGGCATATGCGAGATCGCGAAGATGTCCGAGATGATCCTGATTAAAGGCAAAGATGATTGCAGCCCAATAGACGAAGGCAGAACTTTCTTTCCCCATAATCTGCATGCCCTGCATGATACTATCCCAGTCGCTGTTCTTGCGATATAGATTATTGGTCTCTTGATTGTATCCATCGACACTGAAGTTAATGGTATCATATTGATTGCTGAGTTTCGCAAAGTCTCTCCACCATGACGCTTTCTTATAGCTGCCATTGGTGACAGTGTAGATGTGAATCTTATCGTTCTGTGTCTTGATGTATTCTATGATGTCAAGATACTCAGAAGCATAAATAGGGTCTCCGATGTCTCCACACATCGTGATACGCTTCACCTCGTTCTTCAGAAGATCGGGTGTCAGCGTGTTTCGGAAGAACTCTAAACTCAGTTCTTGATTGAACCACGGAACCTTCGCTGTGTCATTGCGAGGACACCTCGGACACTGCAACATGCACTTTGCACTTACCTCAAAATGCCAATGATACAACTGCCACGGATACCTCATGGAGATATCTCGAGGAACTTAATCGTATCATCAAACAAAACAGAAGCAATCTTATCTGCTACTTCATCAGGCGTCAGGCATTTGTTATTCGCATACAGTTCCGCGAAGCGGTGAGGCTCTCGTTTATAGCGACTAGCGTTAAAGCTGCTCGCTGTCAGTCCCAGCCGAATCTCCAACACTCGCGACTCGGGATACTCTATCCTGAGCATTCGACCAAACTCCGACAGGGAATGCTTTGAAAGCGAATACGCGAGATCGTTCGGCCAATAGCGATTGTTGTTCGTGCTGGTGATGTTGACAATCTTACAGTTCGGATTTTGCGCCAATGCTTGCTGAGATAATATCATGGGCGCTAGTAGATTGACATGCATAATCTCTAGAACATCATCTGTATTATGCTTTACATAGTCAATCTTACCACCTACACCAGTCCCTGCACAGTTTAGTAGTATGTCACAAGAGGGTACTAAGTTTCTGGTAATCTTATCCGAAAGATCGCATGACGCTCGATCCAATCCTATCACGTCGTGTTCAGATAATAGTAATTCGAAGCAGGACTTTCCCACACCACTAGACGAACCTGTTATAACAATTCTCATAACGTCAACTCTTTCCATTCTTCCACAGATAGATGTTTACGATGCGACATCAAATACATATAGTCTTCACATTCTTGCTCTAACTCTCTCAATGTATATGTATCATTCGGAACGTAATACAATTTCGCGAGATTTGAAGTCGCAATACTATCAGTACGAGGAGACTGAATACCACCAGCTGGCCTCGGTATATACTGCTCTAGTTTAGCGAAGTCTATTACTCTGAAGTCGTAATCTTTTATTTTCTTTGTATTGAAGTCGTAATCTTTTATTTTCTGTAATAGAGAAGAGTCGGGTAAATTGAATATGAATCCATAATCCCAACCAGTATTACTCAAATATGGACAGGTATGCAATACAAACATCTCTATGTACCCTGCTGCAAGAGTCGATATGATACGTTCAATAGGATCACGAAGTACTACCACGCGATTGTCTGAGGCAATCCATTTATTGAAGTCCACCGCAAAAGAATATGGCTCAATGCCAAAATAATGATGCATATTAGTATGACCACAACGAGTTGTAGCCATTACGCAACATCTACCATTATCATGTATTAACATGCCAATTGTCCACAACGTCGTTCACCGACACTTTCTCTGCTAGTCCCTCAGCGACCTCACGATGTCGTGTCTTCTGCGCTTTCTTCACATCCTTGTCTTTAAGACCAAGACCTCTTGCCCATTCATGACGAGTAAGCAACACAGAGTTAGCACGAGGGATAATGTATTCATAGTAAAGGTTAGCAGGCATTCATTTTTCTCCGCAAAAAAAATTCGTCGTAAAGATTTATAAACATTGCAGGGAGAGTGGGAATTGTGTGACAGACTTGTAACACACAGGTAGGTGGTTAAACCGCTCGACTCTCTACCTCCCCCCAACATTTTGTTTATGTCAGGTTTCTCCCTCTAAGTTCTGTGCTACTCCATCAGTCAGCTACTTCATCGCACGGATTAGCCTCTGGACGTCCTTGTCGAGAAAATCACCACTTGCCGACCACTGGCGGAAGGCGACGCACTCGGTACCACGCTTCATGCAATACGACTCGTTGTCGCACCCACCACACGGAACATCGCGGACATTCTCTGGTGTATTTAGTGGAAGAAGTGATGCCTTCGATGGACCATTGAAGAATGCGGTATCAGTGTAAACTGAGAAATATTCGGTATTCATACTATAATTCCTTAATTAGCAAGAGCAGAATTGGCCCACTCATCGCGTCGAGCATCAGCACGTTTGTTGTATTCGTCAGCTTCGATCCGCTGGTTGGTGTAGTCGACGATGTGGGTCAACTCATCAACACCCTTGTTAGCGATGTCAGCGAGACATGCCGAGAGATAGCCGACGATATAGGAGTTCTTGTCAGCAGTACCAGCAAGGATGCGGAGATTGGAGAACAGCTGCTCGACCAAATCCTTGGTGGAGTAGACACGAGTCACAGCAGGGTGAGTGTAAGGGACAAAATCAGTCATAATCAATTGCTCCAGTAAGATTCAGAGGCTGGCGAACAATGGTAAGGAGTATTCTCACGCTCGAAGAACTTCTTACCAGTCATCATATTGGTCTTTTCGACCATAGTGGTATTACCCAGTTCCAACGCATAAGCCAGCGCGAGGTGCTTCCGAGGGAAGGTACGAACCGACGAGGTAACGCCATCGACAGTTTCCATCACGTGGAACCCCTTGAACATTTTGTCATAGGGAGTAACCGAGAAGCGCGAGTGGCGGAGGACATTGGTAGAACGAAGCATAATTTTTTCCTTTTTCATATTATATACACAGTATACCCTAAAACGAAGATAAAGTCAACAACTCATTTGTGTTTAGAGCAATTTTCTTTACCTTCGTTTTCAATAGCTTATGAATAAAGTTCTATTAATCTGTCCCACCTGATGTCAAAGGGTAACTTTAGGTCGCAAAACTCTCTGAGTTGGGCTACCTTGTCGTTCGCTTGTTGGAATATCTTGTAAATGTCTTCTAGTGTGTACTCATATGCCATAATCAAACCTTTCATTTCATAGACGACATCGTCAGTATACCGCGATTCGCTGTGGAAGTCAACACTTTTCTTGGCGGACGGGCAAAAAAATTGCCACGCTGCGGTGGCAGAGTCGAATATAAAGTTGGTTTAAGACAACGTGCAGAAGCGTCCTACACCATCCTACCACATAGCCTAAGTCAAGAACAGACTACACACCATTTTTACGGTGTAACCCACTAAATGTTAGTGAAAAGCACTAATGTTTACACTAATGTTTACACTAACTTTCATATAAATGTAGTGCCAGAGTCATCAGAAGAACACCAGAAGCGAATGCATTCAATAGTGTTCTCTTCGTAATAAACTCACTCCTTGTATCATCCCATACAAAGAATGCATTCCACATCAATAGTATTACAACTAATACCGTCCATATCATCTATCATTCTCCATCGTGATCACTACTTTTTCTTCAGTTGTTTCTTCTTATATTCTAGGAATGTCATAGAGTATTCAGCACCAGATTCCTTATATTCAGCATATAGTTTCATGTTACGAGCAGTATACTTACCTCTACTACTACGTTTACTATATGATAATTCACGAGATATATCATTCCCTGCTGATTTAGATACCATATTGTTCACACCACATTACTCCAAACAGTTCATCTAGTGCCTTCTCTTTAGACACAGCTACATTGTAGTCTGACCATGCTTCATCATAAGTTTTCTTATATGAATTGTTCAATGCTTCTGTATATTCTTCTTGTATATCATTCATTCGATATTCCATTCACACCATTGTTCTGCTTTTTTATTTGCAGTACTTACTCTCTTATATCGTTTACTCTCACTAACAGTTTTCATATTATGAGAATAACGAACAAAATATCCTTGATTATCTTCACAGACAGCAGCACTTTTTCTAATACCATATGGTGCCCAGACAGATCTTAATATATTCATCTCTTATTCTTCATCGTGATCACATAACAGTTCATTCGCTCTAGTCTTCCATACATTAGGGAATACACCATGTATCGTCAGGACGAATGCTATGCTCCATGCTCTTATTAGATGCTGAATATAGTTCATTCCAACATCAGTCAGGTGTGTCATGGTGTAAACAATACTATTGGTATACTACGACTGGTCTTTTGCCATTGCTCTTCACCATTCTCATCTGACAATAGACGATTCTCTTGTATCTTCTTTACTACTCTACCGCTTTCTTCGTCATAATAGTATTCTATAATTTCTTCGCGAATTTTCTTCATTGTCTTATATTATACATGGGGTTGTATCGATTCATGCGCAATTCAAGGGCTTCGCGTATCTCATTCTCTGATAGATTGTCATTCTTCAGTGCTTCTTCAGCAATATTGGCACATGTATATCCATGTCCATGTCCAGTCGAGTGACCGAACTTCTCTATACGTTCTAATGCTTCTTTGTATCTTTGGAGAGTTTGTTTCATGTCAGTCACGTAGTTCTTTCCATTCTTTCACTGATATTCTCTGTTTTGTTGCCATGAATTCTTTATAGATTTTTAATTCCTCTTGCAGTTCTCGCAAAGAGTATACATCATTTGGTACGTATATATCTTCGGCTATCATGGAATCATCTACACGAGAGTTCGTGCGAGAAAAACGAGTAATTTCAATGCGATTACCTCTTGGAATATACTGCTCGAGATCGTAAAAGTCTATGATTCGAAAATCACAAGCGAGTAAATCGCGCATATACGGTACTGAGTGCACGAAGTAATCGTGGACAGAAAACATTTTTATCTGAGAGATCGGGAAAGATGATAGCACACGTTCTAGTGGATTGCGAAAAACTACGATAGGATTGTGATGCTCGCTCCAGTCTTTCAAGGTAAATCCAGTATCAGTCCATGGCGGTAGATCAAAGTAATGAAACATGTTTGTGTGTCCGCATCGAGTCGCCGACATTATTGCAAGTTTATCATCACAGAAAATGAGCATGTTTATCGTTATTCCTCGATCCATTCAATCTGATGAAATGCTACCACTCTTTCGTGGATGTTTCCATTCTCATCTTCCAGACTCAGAGCAACTCCTGTCGAGTTTGGTCGAGACTGTAGAGAATGCACAAAGTAAACCTTATTAACATCCTCCCACTTATCATTGTTAATCGTGCATCGCATGTTGTATCTCCGTATCTACGATATGTAAGAGATTAGGCTCAGAAGTAGCAAAGAATGCACGATTAAACTGCTGATTGATAGCTGTGTAGTCGTCCGACGTCTGTCGTACCACATACTCAGATCGACTCTGGTCTATCCATCTACGTAACTCATACCTCATGCTACACTCCATCCACGTTGTAAGAACTGATCTTCTCTGCTCTTATTGAATTGCGGGAACTTTGGATTCTTAATTAATTTCTTGTTCTTGATAGAATCATACTGCTGGCGAGAGATAAACAGCTGCTGCGTTGCCATATCGAAATATGGCATCGTATGCACAAAGTCGAATGTGGTGCGATGTTTCTTACAACTTTGCGTGACTACCTGTAGTCCATTCTTGAACGTAATTCCATTGGCAGTGATTAACTTACCATTAACTTTGGTTATGCTCCTGTATTCAGAAGTAACTTCTGCGACCTCGTTGAGAGTTGGAGTGTCGCTCATCACAAAAAATTCGAATCGTTCTGCCGTTACCACATCTTTGAGATATACATCCCAGTCATGGACCTCTTCATCGAGGAATAGAGGCGAAAAACATTCACCAGTCAGGATGCATTCTTTAAAGAAAGGATAGGTGTCGGCTGGTAGATCAGATAACAGTTCGCGCAATTTCTTCTGCACGATAGCCTTTACAGATTCGATCTCAGCACGTTCATTATCAGAGAACATAACAAGTCCTTAAATTAGCGACTCACAGCCTTCAATGCAGCACGTAGGTGACCATAATGATCAGCAAGAATTTGGCGGATTTGTTCGCGCTCACTAGGTGTCGCGCCGCGAGCATCGACATAGATGTTACCATTCAGCGACATCTCACCTGCTTCTTCTTCCCTATCGTCGACCATTTCATTGGTCAGAATTTGAGTATTAATGATCATTATTACGTTCCTTCAAAAAGCCATAGATTTCAATAAAGTCGGTTAGTTTAAACAGAAAGGCCAATACTGAACCGATCAACCACCAGATAATGAAAGATGCGTCGCCAATATGCACACCATTTACTACGAGTTCTAGTAGTGCGATTATGACTGCAGTAATAAAACCGCGACAGAAAATATCAAGCAAAAGAGTAAGCAGTATTTTAGACATTACGAATCCTTATATTCATTATATACCAGTTATACTATAATTTCTTCAAATAATCAATAGAAATATCCACGATAATTTTCATCAGCTACGTTTGTTCTATCGTCTTTTTCAACGTCAGCAGCAAACTTCTGGATTACTGCTTTCCAGTCTTTCTTGTTCAGGCAGGTCGTTAGGATATTTTTAGACTGAATTTGGAGCATCGAGCCGAGAGCAATTAAATCCTCTTCGCTGTCGCAATAGAGAATCGTTTCCTTGATGAAATCATCAACCTCTTCGATCATGTATCTACGTTTTTCCATGCGCTCGGGATACGTTAGTCGCTTATTTTGATCGTGTGCGTTATCCATTTACTTCTCCCATGGTGCTTTCCACTCTTTACCCCATTTACCAAGCGGACACTTGGCATATTCAATACGAGTCTTTGCTGGCATCCAGCATCCACATTCTAAGCATTTGTTACCATCTAAACGATCGCATGCTTTGCATATTGTCATTCGTTGTTCGGCTTCTATATCAGTACTAAACATAATTCATCTATATTTATCATAATTAATAGATCTGAGCAATGCGCATTAAATTCTTAAACGAACGTTCGTTGCACGCAATGTTTAACACAAGCATGATGCAATTGTCTACGAATGAGAATAGAGAGTGTTCTTTGCACGTGTTCATAAAATATGCCGTGCCTTCGCGTAACCTAATGGATGTATTATCATACACCCATACCATACTATATCGATGAAAATTGTAGAAAGGAACAATTACTCTATAATTCTCTGATGGTAATCCCCAGCTATGATCTCTGTGTACTGGAAACGCACCGCATTTGTCTAAACGCAAGAAATGAGATCTTCCTAAATCATCTCCAAATTCGTCTAATAAAGAACGAACTTCTGGCATCTGGTCCACGATAGGAGTGCGCTTCTTAAAACTATGTTCTCCCAAGTTAGTATTGTTTTCTAGATTATATTGGTACAAACTATCGAGGTCTGGTACGCCCGAGTAATCTCCGTCCATGCTTGTTACTGACAGACCATATCGATTGAATCCTTTTTTTCGAGGATTATAATATTTCCAGCCATCATGTTGCGTCAATAGATCATAATATTTTTGTGTCGGTATAGTGGGCATCAACTCAATGATGTCGCCATATGTAGAACAAAACTCTCCCAGAGTATAACTCATACGGCACTCCTGAAAAATGCGCGAAGTTGGTCTACGTTGACTTTCGTCTCAACAGTAAACTTTTTCTTATCCAGAGCCTTAATCATGTTTATACCTAGACCATCAAATTTATTGAGTGCAGTGTCGTCCCAAATTGCAAGATAACGGAGACCATCATCAAACACCAGAGTATATTCTGTTGTTACGCTTTCAATATACGTTTCGATGGGATCCTTGTCCTTTCTACCACCATAATACCATATTCCATCACGTAAGTCAAGGTTATCTTGCAAGATTCTTGGCGAATCCCACAAATTACATTCCACTCTGGTTATTCCATTATCTGGTTCTAGATGATAGAAATCGTCAACTACAACACCCAATTTAGCAACCTCGAAATCATAGTCTCTATCCACGTAATTAACTATCAAAGGAATACCAGTGTCTATAGATCCGTAGTGAGAGATAAACTCGATATTATATTTTTTGGCATATTCTGCTACTGGTTTGGTTACTGCGAATCCAGAAATATTAATAAACAATTTGTTTGTTGTTGGATTACTAGACAAACTACGAAACACTGAGCTAACGTCCCATAAATTGGCACACATTATATGGGTAATATTATATGGTATTAGAAATTCTTCACTAATAGATTGTGGTTCTTGCCACGTGTTGAATATGTATGCTGACTTGTGAACATCGCAGGTCATCAGAGAAGGTAGCATATACGTAAATAAGCTACTGGCATGATGTAAATTGCGGAAGTGTAGAGGTCTTGAGTCAGCGTCGAATTTAAAGACGCTAATGTTTCTCTTGGAAATCTCATATGCCTCTTTGTGTGTAAAATAAACAGGACGAGAAACTTTTGTAGATCCACTAGTCGAAGCAATAAGATACACATCATCTGGCTTCGTTAAGAAGGGCACGGGAGTTGTATCTTCCCATAGATCGATCTCCTCCTCTCCAATAACAATTTTACTATAGTTATTAACCATTTTATCGTGTGGATGCCAGCGAATCTGTTCGCAATCGATGGTAATATCAGAAGGTCCAAATAGCGCCATTTTTGTCATGTGTATTGTGGTTTCATCTACTGGTTTATCCATGATGAGCAATCGCATTCCAAGCTCACCTGCTGCGATATTAATTGCGATATGATTCAAATTTAATTTGATAACAGCATTAGTAAGAATTTGGCCATGCTTCGCGCCATATTTGTTTACAAGAATGGATTTCCATCTATTCACCAGCGAGCAAATATCATCATATCCAACACCATCGTATTCGATGTTTTTATTCAAAAGATCTCTCGTAATCATGGTAAAATGTTCTCCAATTCTTCGCGCTTAATTTCGCCATTATGTTTATACAGAAGGATATTTTCTGTCGGTTCCCACCTATATACATCTTCCGTAAGATCTACGTAATAGATGTATTGAAGAAAGGCGGATTCTGGATCGACGAGAAATAATCGTTCGGTGTCTAGTGTTATAGACATATACCAATCAGAATAAAGATACTCTCTACACAATTGAAGGTTGTCGAACTTACTTAATTGTGGATATTTTTTGTGCTGGTAGATAAGATTCATTGGACGATGCCAGATGTCATGTGTAAAGTAAAGAATTTTATATCCCTCGTCTCTCGCCCATTGCAGCTGTTCTTTAAGGATTTGTACGCCAAACATGCTTGGTCGAAATTTCTTAAGAATATGTAGTCGACATATACGGACTGCGATATCTTCGCTACCTGTGTATCTATCTCTCTCTGCTGCAGAAACACATGCCATCTCATCATCAACAAACAAACACCAGATCTTACCGTCGAAATTATCTTGGTTGAATTTGTCTAATGCCAGACTCTCATTACCTTCATGAAAAGATTGAATTCTAAACGATTCAAATTCTTCTCGCATATCCTCGTGGTAATGTTTTATTTCAATGCGATGCATTCTATGTCCTCTTGACTCTTAAGAGTGAAGAGAAGAGCTATACGATCTTCTGTACCATTATGTTCAACTGAGTGTACGTATCCTGTATTGAGAAAATACACGCTACCATCAGCTGCTAGGTTATACTCTTCACGTTTATTGTTTGGCCAAAATGCATTGATTACACCAGACGTTCCAGCCACAGGCAAAACAAATCTCACTCCATATGAAGGATCATAGTCGATATGCGGTTCAATAGTTTTACCTGCCACCAACCAATGCATCCTTACTCGACAAGATTCAGCTTTAAATTGTCTAGCAATCTCTGTCTGGATATAACTACCTGCGTATCCCTCGGCTGGATAATCCCAATTCATCTCGTTGCCAACTGGAGATAACTTTTCAGTTTTAAAATGTTTGTTGCGATAGATCTCGGATTTCCTAGAACCTAGAGAGACTAAATCAACATCATCAGAAACAAATTCAGGGCGCAAGGTGGTAAATGAGTGCTCTCTGAAATCGTTTGTTTGTAGAGCCTCGATAAATTTCTGATCATGAAATTTGGTAATGCCACTGTTAGTTTCGTAAACATCTCCCCAGCCATCTAAACTAGATAGCTGCTCTTTTACTTTATCGAGATCGAAATGTACGCCAGGAATTTTTGCGCATGCAGGTAGATTACGTTTCTTAAGCACGTTGCAACCTTTTGATGAAAAACCATCCCATATCAAATTCTTTGTTCATACCAAAATTGGCATTTGATGCTTGAGCATGATGATTGTTGTGCCATCCCTCGCCCCACATGAGATAACCCAACCAAGAAACATTTCGACTGTTATCTGGGGTGTTGAAATTTCGATAGCCGAGAGTGCTCTTGTGAGTAATCGTATTGATTAATGAACCCATTTCCCAGAGCAGAGCAGCTGGTGCGAGATAACAGGCAACGAGCAGCATAGGGTCAATTGCTAACCAGAACACAAAAGCGATTAGGTGCAGTAAAAAGTATTTCTGATGCAGGAATACATGAAATTTGTCTCTTATCAAATCAACTGCATATTTGACGTTTACGTCGTGGTACATACTCAACCATTGCGCCCGAGCAAATCCATGTAGCGGAGAATGTGGATCACCCTCGCGATCCGTATACTTGTGGTGTGCTCTATGGATTGCTACCCATGAAATTGTTGAGCCTACTAGACCATATGTAGAAGCCAGAGAGCCGAACACTCGGAACCAGTTTGGAGCATTCCAACTCTTATGTGATAACAAGCGATGATTGGTCATCGTCATACCAAAACAGCCTGTGATAAAATAAACGAAGAAGGTTAATGCAAAATGATACCACTGACCGTATAGGATCAATGGTATCCAAGAAAGGTGTGCAATTATCTGCGCAATTAGTAGTTTGTCTGGCTGTAGTTTAAACATAACGTTTCTACGGTTGGAGTCCTATCTTATCACCTGCTCGGTTTTTGCTATTCTTCGGACGCCACTTAATTTCTTTACTGTCAACGCTATTTGCATCTGACGCCATTATATCGAATTGTCCATATGATTTGGCTGGTGTTATTTTAAACTTAACGTAGATAACCAAGGCACTGGTTGCATCCTTAAAGATCTTTTTATTGTCCTCTGGATATAATTCGTTCAGTTTCTTACAAACGAATGCCTCTGCTGCATAGAACAACTCTCCGACCTTTGGTGGGTTTTTATCTTCGAAACCCAGTAGCTTGAACACATCTGTGAATAGTTTCTTATCATAGTTAGTTGTCTGGAAGTTTGCTGCCTTGAATTTTATATCCACCTCGCGTAATGCAGTAGCAGAAAGAGTGAGCGGCATCAGCATATTGATAGCATAAAACGGAAGTTGCGGGATAGATTTATCGTTAACCAGTTGCATTATTTTATAGATTGGTTTGCTTCTCCAGAAAGAAGTTTTGTTGTTCGTTTCCAATAGTTGTAAGATATGCTGTGGTTTTAGCGTATTGGTCGTATCGCCGCTCTTAGCTGAGATAGAGATAGGTGGCATCGCTGCGCCTGGAAGAATGTAGTAGTCAACGATAGGCTCGTTACCAATCAAAGGAAACTTAATGCTTGCGTTAACGGTAAGCGGAGATCCTACGTCCTTTAGCAGATTCTTGTTGATGCAGGCAATAGCGCCTAGCATTTCTCCATAATCTTTTTGGAGTTCTGCTAGTCCTGGAATCTGGGAATCATATAGACTGCTTACGGTCACGGCACTAACACTATCGATGCCAGCCCAATGCTTAGTAAGGGCAATAGTATAGTTTACCAGTCTAGGATCTAGATCTGTTCTATCTTCTAGTTCACTGATCAAATCCGACGCCAATGTCTTATACTTGAAACTCGTCCCTGACATGATTGTCTTAAAGTCTTGGGGTTTCAGTTTAATCCCAGCTGTGGCTCTTGTTGTTTTTGGTTTTGAGATATTGCTGAACGTTACAAATCCACGCTTACCCGTCGCTAATTGAATTGGATAGCGAGCCTCGTAAGTATCAGAGACCAAAACTTTAATGGGATCATTGGTCTTGACCTTACCAATGACAGCACCCTTCTCATCATAGAGAGTGCTGTCATTTTTCATTACGGTGTCAACGACACCCTTATCTTTAAAGTATTTTTGCCATGAATCGGCGCCAGAACTTGCCATAGGAATCCCATTTTGGTTGTGTCCTATTTATTACCCGTCGATGCGTCCAAGACGATGTAATAGGCTGGCAACTGCATTAAGATCTGGATGTGGATCTCGATCACTAAATCCCTCTATGCGTTGTATGTCGATCAGATATGCGTGCAATGCACGACGAATTACATGAATGTCTGTGGGAGCGAACACTCCACCCTTTGCTTCTTTAACCATTAGAAAGCTCTCCATTCATATTCAGAGTTACCAGTCTTAAAGCGGACATATTTAGTACCATCTCCCTCAGTGCGTTCTTCAAGGATCTCAGTGATCAGAGTAGTCTGCCACCAGTCTTGTGCAGAGTATGTGCGTCCAGTAATGCTACCGACTCGCATCGATGCGCCAAGTTGCGGACGTGCATTATGTATTTCCTCTACATTCATCATCTTACCAGTGTCTTGGTCGAACGTAGGGATCTGGGCAAGACTCATCCCACCAGAATCACCAGCACCATCACGAGTGCGTCGCAAACTGTATGTCATTAGTCCCATAGTCCTTGATAATATTTACCGAACAACATTGTTCCACGCTGAATGCGTTCTGAGTGTTTAACATGACCTTCTTTGTCATACACATATGGAGTCACAGAGTGATCAAAAAACTGAGAGTCATGATCCTCATCAACGATCTGTTCGAAAGACCAGATCATTTCGTTGAGCACCCACTCCCACCGCTTATGGTAGTTATCGTCGATATCATAATCCACGACAGCAGGAACAGCGGTAGAGCGAAGTTCCTCAGGAACATCAGCATCATCGACTTGACAAGAACTATGTGTTGATTTTCGCAGTTGCTTTAGCATTGGCAGAATGATTAGAGCAAGAGTATCATCCATGCTCCATGTATCATATGGATCGATGTGCACTTTTACCTTTCGATCCGTCACATCAATGATCTTGTTTACTGTAAGATTAAGCAAATCCTGCCAGATATCAGAGATCTTCTGGATACTGCGATCCAACCAGTCACCACTTTCTAAATCACCCACATCCTCAATCCCAACAAGATCAATGCCATTCCAGTAAGGAACTTGTTGGTTACCATACTTGATGCGAATATACCAATTCTCAAATCGCAGCGTTGTCCAGCGATTTCTATATGGTCCAATGTTAATCTTCACGTGAGTTCTTCGAAAGTCCAGTTAAATACTCATCATACCCAAAATCAAGTGGATAATCGAGATCATTAACTGCTTGCACGATCTTGGTGATACCATATACAGTAAGTGCTGCGATGCCGAGCACTGCTACATATGGAATAGCCTCAATTGCCTTTTCTTTTATATCATCCTTAGTCATCTGTAATTCCCATTTCTGCTAGTTGGTCTTTGGTAGAAAACCATTTCAGTAGGAGTTCAGCCGCATCGATATGCTTCTGAATCTCAATATCATCTGCTTCCTGGTCACCCCAGACAAACACATGATTGTTTGCGCCGAGATCATTCAGAAATGTCTGACGAGTTCTGATAAGTTCTTCTACGACCAGTTTATCAAACTGTTCACTATCAAGTTCTACTGAAATCTTAGTCACTATAATTCTCCTACCACTCAGGTCCAAATGTTTTATCAGTACGTTCATAAATTTGAAACCAATCTACACCATATGCAGGGCAGACGTGAATCTTATCAGGAAGATTGTTTTTATCCTTCTCACCACCTTCGCCGCAGATGAAGTAGATGTCACCCATCTTTTCGACGAGAACAGTGTGCTTAACAAGGCTGTAACACTTACGTAGCATCGCAAGCTCACCTTCATAGGCTTCGAGTTCTAGGTTCATTCTACAACCTTCTTATATCGATTGTAACTACCGTCTGCCTCGACCACCATAATCTCGCCAAGATTTTGTGCCATCACACGTTGTTCGCCCTCTGCGACGATGCATTCATGCTCACGCAATTTACGCATCACAGCATTGGCGATACCAAACTTGTTGCGACCAGTGTCCATAGCATTCTGTGCTGCTTCTGCACATGCGTTATATACGTCATCAGGGAGACTCCACGAGTGGTCCATCGCATTGCTAAAATCACCCACACGACGCAGGTACTCCTGACCACCATCAACTGCAACTGCACCACATGTGCAATTCACAAAGTCATGGCGATGCTTAGAGAAAATCCTATCTCCGCATGCAAGACATGTTACAACATTTTCGATAATCATGACGAAACTTTCTTATGGACAATAGTAATGTGCTTACATTTATTGTGGAAATTAAACCCCGTGCAGTCACAAACCCATCCACTCGGAGTCATCGTGGTATGGTAAGTTTTACCCATAGAGTTGGTATATGGCCACTTGAATCCAACTAGATGATGCTCATTACTGAAGTTGATACCAGTAAGAGCAACGGGACGTCGATATGGACTAACACCTGCAACGTTCATGGAAACATATCCTCACTATCTAACATTTCATCACGCTCTTCAGCAGTGACCTTAGAAGTAAATATACTATAAAACGTCACAGAAAGCAATAGAATTATTAAAATAAAAAGCATATTACTGCTCACCATAGTTCAGAACATTCACGAACTGAAGTTTCTGGTCTTCATCCCAATCTTTAAGATAGACATTATCTTCATCAAACATACGAAGATATTCTTTCTTATCGATCTTGCGTGTAGATGTAATTATCTCGTCGACATGGAGTTGCGAGAACTCCTTAAAATCGTCACCCATGCTCATGGTCACTTCATCCTTCGCGTCCGATGCATTCTTTGCCTCTACGACATACCGCATACGGAATACGCTAACAGTTTCTACAAGATATTTTGGCATTAATTCAACTTTCCATCATATGTGCGCAACCATGGTTGCCCAGCGTTTTTATCAATTTCTCGTTCTGCTTCATACAACAGAACACCTGCTTCCTGGAACATAATGCGAGTAATATCCCAGTGGAATGTGTCCTCGCGATTAGTTTTGTAGGAGATTACTTTCGCGATACCATTTTGTATAATCGACTTAGCACACTCGTTACAAGGAAGAAGAGGTACGTACATAGTGCAACCTTCTACACTATGTGGTGCGTTATCAAGAGCATTGCGTTCAGCGTGACAAACAAACAGATTTTTGGTACTGCGATCGTTATAACGCTCTTCGGAATCCTTTATGCCTCTTGGGAAACCATTGTATCCCATCGACACCACACGTTTCTGGTCGTCTACGATAACTGCGCCTACCTTCGTGCGAGGGTCATGTGACCACTCGGCAATATGCTCGGCAAGGTCGAGGAACCGTTGATCCCACTTAGACATTCAACCAAAACTCCAAATCAAAGTTATCATAGCAATCAAAATCAGAATACCGAAACATCCCGATCCAGTCAGTCCATTCCACATCTCACGCTGCCGAGGATGATTAGTCATACTCAACACCCTCGTCCTGTTTACGACCCATGTAGTGATCATCGCTTACGCAATGAAACTGTGCCTGAATTGGACTGTTGATAATAGTTCGAGTGACAACACCTGCGAACTGTTCGCACTGCTCTTTGCTGGCAGTCTCATAGACATCCTTGGCCACAAATTCACCCTCAGCGGTGAACAAAAATACTATAAGCCAATAACTCATTTCACAACTCCATACAGAAGGATGGCGGTAATGAAACCATTTACCACGATCAGAGGTTTATCTTTCATCTCGTAAGCGGCATATCCCCACAAAGCAGCACCAAAGATCGACAGAATAAGGTCTACCGTATGAAACTCAAATGCGCGACAGGTCGCGGCGACAATGACACAGGCAGTACCAATCCACTTGAGACCCTCGAGGAACATATTCTTTTCTACAACTTCACTCATGCGAATTCATCATCCTTCAAAACCATAAAACCACCACCAAGCATCATCAGAAAACCGATAATCATCTGGAAACCGAAAGCGACTGCACTAGGGGGATCCCCTGCAACACAGTCAGCAGCAGCGCGACATTCCATGTAGAAATCGTCGGAACCGACCGCACCAGCGACGAGAAGAAAACCAGCAAGGAGCAAAACATATTTCATAACAAAATCCTTTTCAAACTATAATTCATTCTACCCTAAAACGTAGATAAAGTCAAGCTTTAATTTCATCAAAACCCATCGAAGCGCAACGGAACAGCGTTCCATCAACGTCAAGAATGTCACCAACCGACATCGAAGAGCAGGAAGCGAGTTTGAAAATATCTTCGAAATATATGCTTTCTTCCCAGAGATTCATTGCTTCGAAGGCAATTTCCATATCGTTGGTATCAACGTTAGCAACATGTGTGTAGTACTGGAAATTCTCGGCTTTGAAAGTACCTTCGAAGCTACGACCGAAATATGCCTTGATCCGATCACTGGTTTCACCGCTATTTACAGCAGCGATTTCAGCGTCGGTCAGTTGAATTTGGTAAACTTTAATCATTTTCATTTCCTTTTCCTAGTATTACCAGTATACGATATTTTTGTGGAAAAGTCAACACCTCATTTCACTTTTAATGAAAAAAGATGTTTATATATTTCAATGATTTAGATGAATTAACCCAAAAATGTTACTTCGATGGGTTGTTTTTTCTTTGTTGGGAAAATGAAGTCTCTATCTTCATGGTGAACGCGACGATTTGTGTCAGCGTTAGAGAACCCGATCCCCATCATGAGGAGTGGGGTGCCATCAATGCCTAAGACTTCTTGGACACCTTCTGGATAGAAGCAGGAGCAGCATCCAGTAGCGTAACCCATTAGAGAGGCAGAGAGGTTGAGATATCCTGCAGCGACACCAACAGCAACCTGACGATCATGTTCCATGATATTCATCGTCAGTTGAGTTGGAGCGCCGTCTTGGATAATTTGATTTGCTTCGCGATTACGCGGAATATCTCCATCGGAAAGATTCTGTGTATAATCATGTTTTTCGAAAACAACTAGAAGATTAGCAAGGCATTGTGTGTTTTTAGTT
>Ga0102829_1000183_pt1 | contig 19769 bp, 20 predicted proteins | sample ColrivemetaGS575_FD_84510 | JGI IMG/M metagenome (GOLD analysis project Ga0102829, IMG submission 84510) | Estuarine microbial communities from the Columbia River estuary - Freshwater metaG S.575 | ecosystem: Environmental > Aquatic > Marine > Intertidal zone > Estuary | place: USA: Columbia... | reverse complement strand
GGTGAAATTTTGGCTGAGATGATGAAGAACGACCAAGAATTGGGGTTGTATGATGAACCATTTGAAAATCCGTTAGTTAAAGAACCATCGGTAACACCTCAAAATGTGGAAGAAATGATGTCAACCACCAATAGTGACATCATTGAGTCAATCCCATCTGATGATGAAGTATCGGATTGGGATGTTACTTTAATGGATGGTTTAGAAGATGAACCACCATTCTTTACTGAAGAAGAAATAGAGAAAATTTTACAAGAAGAACCAACGGAAGAAGAAATTCAAGGAAATTTTTCCACTATAGAACGTGAAACTGAAAATATTTTCCAGTATAACGTAAATCCTGAATTTGAAATTCCCGTTCAAGAAGGATGGGAAGTTCCCGAAGAAGAGTTTGATGGATTTGTTCCTGAACCATTTGCAACTCCAGAAGAAGTTGAAAAGTTTCAAATAGATGTTCAAACAATTAACGACACATTAAATCAAGTCAACGAGGAAATAGACACTCAACCACAACCAACCCAAACAATTACGGTGGTGTTGGATGAGACTAAGTTGAAACCATTTGATGTGGATGTACAAGTTGAACAAACACAAATAGAAGAAAATAAGCCCTCATTCGAAGTGACGGCTGAAAAAAAAAATCTATAGAAAACCCATCGGATTTGGAGGAAGCCCCTCTCTTAAACACAAGAGATGGTCAATCATTACCTTCGGATCCCCAGGAGTTTCAGAATAATAATGATGACCTGTATTGGGAAAACAACGAAATTGTAATTCCAACACAGGTCATTTCTGATTTGAGTATTGAAGAAGACTCAAGTTATATAGACGAAGGTCCACAAACAACGACTGTACCGTCTAAAAAACTTATATCAAGGAATGTTAGTAATTCACAACGTAGACGTTTTAGATAAGGATAAACTTAACATAGTAAAACGAAAGTCAAAAAAGACACAAATATTTCTTTACGATACACAGAGAAGGTCGGACGATTTTATTAATAAAATACGTTACCGAAGAAATGGGAAATATGATGATATCCCACATTTTCTTGTCACTAAATTAGGAATGGTTTACCAATTATTCGATACTAATCATAGTTCGAATACGTTTGATGACCCCAAAAATGATAAGAAAATGATTAAAATTGCCATCGAAAATTTGGGGTGGTTAAATAAAAACACAATCACAGGATTTCTTAATAATTGGATTGGAGACCCGTATAGGACGGAACCATACATTCGAAATTGGAGAAGTCACTTCTTTTGGGATAGATACAATGAGACCCAAATTGGAGCTCTATCGGAGCTATGTGATCTATTATGTGACAAGCACGACATTTTCAAACAAGTAGTACCATCTCAAGGATATTTAGAAAACATATCTAATTTCAAAGGAATTGTATGCAAATCAAACTTTTCTAATATTTATACAGATATAAACCCTTCATTTAATTTTAGATTATTATTTAACTATGGAAAAGAGACAGATATCAGGATATGACGATACAAAGAAAATGTTGAATACGTTAAGAAAACTTAACGAATCAAAATCATCGTTCAATACCCTTAGAGAACAATCAGAACCCCAACAATCAGACATAAACCCACAAGCAACCCAAACGGATGGTGATGCGGTTGACGTAATTAATGACGTTGATGTTAAGTTGGTATCGACCGATAACGCCGATTTAAAATTAATGGATGATCAAAAAACCATAATATCTAAAGTAATTGATTCATTTAGAAATGAAGTTTCACAAATAGCGGACCTAAAACCAGGTATCACTATGAATCAAACACAAATTAGATTAGATGGAACAATAACCGATAACGATATCAATTTCGTATATATTGTTGGAGATGAACCAGGGTTATATATCAATGCTGATATGTTAATTATAGATACCGATGCGTTGACTGAGTTAACTAAATTGTTAAAATTTGAGGAGACTTTCAAGACGACAATGGAACCATTATTAAGACAAAGAAAAACTAACTAATTAAGATGGCACTAAACGATTCAGATAAAAAAGAAATAGAGAGAATTAGTAGGAAAGAAATCAAAGATTTTATGAGTTCTACTAATGCCCAATCTATTGTTGTAAAAATGATTCAAGCCGAATTGGGGACAAAGAAGGTAGACGACAAAATAATAGACTTATCAACTAAGGTAGTTGTTGAGTTATTCAAAACATTATGGCAAAGAAAGTCATTCTGGGAAACTGCATTAAAAAATGTTAGATAAGAAAACTAAAGTTAAACCAAACCTTAAAGGTGAAATGGATGAACTTCAAAGAGTTGTCCAAGATTTAAGTCGTGACGAGAATATCGAAACAACTGTGGAAGAACTTGTTGATGCTTTTAACAATAGTACCGAAGAACCTATATCTGATGAAGTTTGGAGTAAGTTAGAAAACACTGAATCAAATGAAATAGAGAAGGGTGATATGAAGGCGGCTTTTAGAATAGCCAAAAAATATAAGAAAACGAGTCCACAGGTATTGGCCCAATCTTTTGCGGATGGTGATTATAAAAGACCATTAATAGTCCAATTTGGAGATAGATACCATTTAGTTGCGGGAAATACAAGATTATGTACCGCAGCAGCATTAGGTATTAAACCAAACGTATTTATTGCAAAAATTGGTGATATGAAGAAAATGGAGACTAAAGAATCAATGGGAGCGGACGCTTCTGGTGGATTTGAAGGACCTGCGTTTGGTACCACCATTCTTAAAAGAGACTTATACAAACCAAAAAATACTAAAAAATATAACGTAAACGAAGAAGAGGAATTCAAAGAAGCGACGGACGCATCTTCTTCAGGATCATATGACGTTCCTTTGTTTGGAAAGACACCTAAAGGTCGTAGAAACCCTTTAAAGATTGATGGTGAGAAGAGTATTAAACAAAGTAGAGCAGTAAAAGATAAGAATTTCCCTAAATGGGGAGGTCCTGATGCTGTTTTTATTAAGGTTAAAGATAAATGTAAGAAGTTTCCATACTGTAATCAAGGAGACATAAACGCAATCGAAATGCTCGAAATGGAGGAATTAACCCAAGCAATTACTGAAATTGCAAAGGAAATGAAGGTTCCCTTCAAAGAAATCGAGAAAATCGTATTAAATGAAATAAAACTGATATTTATATAGTATGAACCTATCTGAAATAAACAATATAATCAATGATGTAATATCTGAAGAAATCAGAAAGACAATCATTATGGAATCAATGGGTAAAGAAGTTTACCACATCAAATGTGAAGGTGAACCTATTGCTACGTTTGATTCTGAAGAAGAGGCTAAAGAACAATTACCTCACTATAAAGCTAAAAATACAGGAGAACTTATCATTGAAAAAGGTGTCTACGAATCATACGAAGATATGATAGATAAGTTGGACGAGATGGGTGAACAATTAGAAGAAAAAGAAAATACAAATATGGAAAATCAAGAACCAATCGACGAAAAATTAGTCGGTAAACAAAAAAATATCGATAAAAACGATAACGGTAAAATCGATGCGGAAGATTTCAAAATGTTAAATAAAGAAGAAGAAGAGTGTGACGAATGTGGTCAAATGAATGAAGACGATATGGAAGGTATGGATTCATTTGGAGATGACTACGAAAACTTACCTGATGGTGAATCACCTGAAGATGAAGTAAACGAAGAACCTAAGATGTGTTCTGAGTGTGGTGGTATGTTAAATGAAGAAGGTTCTTGTAACGAATGTGGAGGTGAGGGAATGTATGAATCTAAAAAGAAGACATTACGTTTGAAGGAATCTGAAATGTTGGATATGATTCAAAGAATCGTTAAGGAATCAGTTCCAGGTATCACAGTTACTAAAAAAGCACAAGACCAATCTAAAAAAGATAACGAATCAAATGCGTCTGAAGTAGCTAAGAAAATTAAAGGAGCAACTACATTTGATGGTAACGATAATCCTGAATTCCCTAAACCAATAGGTAAAGGTGAAAAGGTTGCAAGAAAGAACACCCCAGAACAAGAGGAAGAGATTGAAGATAATAGAGGTGGTGGATTAGAAGATTTACATTATGACATCGAACCATCACAACAATTTAAAGATAGATTAAAGAAGTCTTTAGATGGTCATACATCAACCGGTAACTCACAAGATGCGGGTAACGTAATTAAAAGTGATTTAGGAAAAAATATCGCTAAGAAGGTAGAAAGAAAACAGAAACAAAGAAAAGATATGGTGATGTACAATAAAGACGTATCACCAACAAAAGAAGTTAACGAATCTAAGAATAGTTTATCATCAATTCTTGAAGAAGAAATTAAAAAGATGAAAAATATGGCCTCATACGATAAGAAAACTCAATAATATCTTTTTTTTAAGTTCTTTTATCCTTATATTATAAACAGAAGGATTATGGAAAATAAAGAAAGTTACTTAGAGTTTATATCATCTGAAAGTTACAGACAACAAATAGACATTTGGTACAAAGCATATAACATAAGTCGTGAAAAACTAAACCTTTTTTACGACTTTGTTGCATCTGTACACGATATGATTGATGAAACATTTCTTGGTCCAGACGTTATGGAAGAAGAAGAGAATCAAAGAAATCATTTCACCTGGGCTTGGGATAAAGTGATTGAAAACTTTACAAAAGAAAAAATCTACATAAAAGACAGGGGTGCTCACTACGAATATTTTTGGAATTTCTATCTAGAGGCGTATTATTATGTTCAAATGGATGGAAGTATAACGAAAATACCTGATTATTTCTTAAAACTATTTGATTTTGAACATAGGAAGTCAAGATCTGAATTGGATGTTTTAACCGAAATCTATAAAATATTAGATCAAAACTTGAAAAAGTAAAATTTTTTCCGTATATTCGTATTAAAAACCGAAATAAATTATTATGGAAACATTAACCAAAATAAAAGGATTGGTTGAGAAGATGTCCGTTGATACACAAAAAGTCTTTGAAAAAGGAAACAGAAGTGCTTCAATTAGAGCTAGGAAATATGCTCAAGAGATCAAACTCCTAATCTCGTCTTATAGAAAAGAAATATTAGACGAAATAAAACGACACGACGATGCAGGAAATTAAATTATTTTTATTCGTACTGAGTATCATTTATTCACTACGTTACATTTTTGAATTTGTGTTTAGATTAACACAAGATGATTCACAACCAATGAAGTTGCCAAAGGTAGAAGGTATTATACTTTACTTTGCAACCGCATATATAATAACCTATTTTTTAATTTAACGCTGTGTTTCAAAATATCAAATCATTAAGACCTTATTTCTTTTCATTAAGAGAAATTGAAGGCAATGTAAGTTTAGACATTAGACTTCCATTAAGTTGGAAATTTGACACGATTGTTACCCCGTATAGGTCAATTAAAACCAAGATACAGGATAAGAGTGAAAAGTTTACACTTATCTCATTAATATCAAATGCGACCCAAGATGGATACGATGTTGTATTCGCTTGTGCATCTGAAATTGTTAATGTTAATAAAGAAGACGAAGAGAAAAGAAAATTATTCCAATCTAAAGTGAAAGAATTGGAAAATCTTTTCCAAAATCAATCACTGAATAAATTAAAAGACTTAAATTTTCTCGAAGCATATGAACAAGAGGATGAAACTAGCATCGGACTGGTTGGAGAAGGAGATGGGGAAGGACCACTTGGAAATCCAGAATCACAAGATGAAAGCGATTCAGGAGATAAAGAACCTGAATAAAGAAGAGTTATTTAAACCTAAACCGAAAAAGAAAGTATCTATTATAAGTAAACTACTTATAATCTTAGGCTATGGAAAAAAAGGGTGAATTGCTTAATCAATTGGCAATTATTGTCGACTTAATTGAACACATAAACGCAAATGCTAAATCTAGTACAATTGTATTTGAACTATCAAAGATGGAATTTGATAGGGTATTTGACTATATGGAAAAAAAATATGATAGAAGAACTGAGAAACCTAAAAATTCATTTAATATTACAATTGGTGGTGTAGATGTTGTTTTTAATACGAGTAGTGTCTAAACAATTCAGATCTTTTGTAACCTTTAGATTCTAACATTTCATAAAGTAATTTTCGCTGATGAGTGGTAATGTCCTTAACAAATAGGAAATTACCTCTTTTTTGTTTTAATAGGTCTGACTTTAATAATTCAAACAATCTTTCTGAATCGGCAATATTCTTATTACCAAATAGTTTAATATCGTTCTCAATCTGAACAAATAGATTTTTGTTTAATGTGAATATGTGAGCAATTTCGGATATCTTAGATATTTGGTCAACCATTTCGTGATATCGGATTCTTTTTTTAGTTTGAAAATCATATATCAATTCTTCTTTCCAATAGGGTACCATTTCCTTAATACGATACAAACCACCCTCAATCTTAGCTTCAATATTACGACCTAAACTATCTTTAACATAGGTTTTGGTTGCCCATCTATTATTAGGAAATACCAAACCTAACTCAAAAATCTGTTCTTGTTTTCGTTTACCTCCTTGAAGTTTAACAAATGGTGGTTTTCTTTCCGTTTTGAATTCGTGCCAATATTCAGTAGCGGTAGTTCTTTTCATACACCTATACAATATCTTGACTCTCTTCTTATTACAGAAAAGTACTATAAAGTATTTCCCATTTTTCATATGAATTTACTTATAAGGGTGTATATTCCATATACTGCGAATAATGACCATATTATCACGAACGCTATTACGCCCTTATTAATAAATTCAGTGGATTTCTCGAACTCCTCAATTCGTTCCTGTTTTTTACATTTACTACAAGCCATAATAAAATATATACTTTTAATTTCTTTTTTTCAATTTTATTAGTTATATTTTTTAATAACTTAATTTAATTATAATGATATCATACATCGGAGGTAAAGCAAGAATCGGTAAATGGATTACACCATTCATCCCAACAGACATTGAGACATACGTAGAGGGATTCTCAGGTATGTTCTGGGTCTTTTTTAATATGGACCTAACAAAGTACCCAAACCTTAAAACGGTGGTCTACAATGACTTTAATAGACTAAACGCTAACCTAATGAAATGGGCTAAACAATATGATGTGTTATGGGAAGAGTTAGCTAAGTACCCTTGTCAACAATTAGGGGTGGTAGACACACCACCAGAATACCCTGAGTTATATAAAAGATGTCAAAGAGAAGTCTTTAATCCTGAGTTAGTTATCACAGAGGAAAATAGTTTAGATATTGCGGGTAAGTACGTTTATGTATTAACCCAAGTGTTCTCAGGTTCAAAACCCGAAACTGCAACATATACTGACTACAAAGGAAAGTATCGTTGTAAGGTTCTTATTTTTATGGATAAATTAAAGAATCCAAAATATAGAGAACATTTCGATAAATTAACGTTTGTTGAGAATATGGATTTCCAAAAAGTTGTAGAAAAATATGATTCACCAACAACATATTTCTATATGGATCCACCATATTGGAAAACTGAGAACTACTATTCCAATCACGATTTTGATGTGAATGACCACACAAGACTTGCTGACTGTATTAAAAACATACAAGGTAAATTTAGTTTATCATATTACATTTTTCCTAAATTAGAGGAGTGGTTTCCAAAAGATGAATATAGATGGGAACAAAAAGATTTTAAGAAGGCAGCAGCGGCGAAGAAAGACGGTACACAAAATGTTGGTACTGAACTCTTGATAATGAACTATTAAAGGTTCATATTTATTAAAAAAAGGTTATGGAATCATATTGGTACGTGGTAAAAGTTTTACCCGGAAAAGAAAGAAAACTATGTGAACAATTTAATAAAGATATTCAACATAGTCGAATCAAAAATATAACAAGATTTGTTTGTCCGTTGGAGAAAGAGATGGTTGTTCTAAGAAACAAAAGAGTTACCAGGGAAAAGGTACTTTATAGTGGATATCTTTATTTTGAATCACATAGAAAACTTGAGAACGACGATTTAAAAGTTATTGCCTCATTTCAAAATATAATGTCAATGGGTGGAGATAGAACCCCCGTTCTTTTAAACCAATCAGACATTAGAAGAATATTAAAAGATGATACGTTAGAAGAACACATAGAATCTAAAAAATTAGTTTATGTGATTGGTACAAAGGTTAAAGTTACCGAAGGACCATTTAATGGGTTTAATGGTATCATTAGTGAAATGAATGGTGAAAAAATTACAATTGAAGTCAAAATTTTTGGGAGAAATAGTAATGTTGAGTTAACTTTGTCCCAGATAGAAAAATCAAATGACTAAAATTCCCCCTGAAGTTTTAATTTATATCCAAACAGTTAAAACTTATTTAAAAAACAATACCGAAGCTAAAGACTATTTCATTGGAAAATCCGATGAAGAATTATTTTTTAACCACCTTTCAGAAATTTCACAAAAAAATTTTGAATCAAATGGTGAGGTAATGTTAAATAAAGAACAGTTTGAATTATTAAGAAAAACTGTTGCTGCGATATCGATATCCAAAAAAGATATCATAGAAGAACCAAAAGAAAATGAGAATATGTTTTTCGAAATGAAAGGTTTTGGAAAAATTTGTCTAAACTAACTTTATTAAGTGAAGTTAATCCGTTATATTTTTTATTAATGAAAAGAAACTTAGTTATACCTTTTGCACTTTATGATAATGTGTACGGTACAGAACATCCATCACCACAGTTGTTTTTATATCTTTTTGGGGAAATACCGTCAAAACATACTAATACACGTAAAAGTTATGACCCTTCTATTTTAGATTATCTAAAAGAAAATGGTTTTAAAGAAGAATCAAAAATATTCTCAAACAATCGTAGATATGATTTAACGTCTCAAATTTTATTAATTAATGATGATAAAGAAATGTTCATTGAAGTTCAATCTAGTTTAGACACTTCAAAGAATAATTTATCTCAAATTGATATCCTTTATAACATTAAAAATGGTGAGTTAGAAGAACAAATTAATTTAGAAGAGTTTGTTAAATTCGAAAGAACAAAAAAGAAAGCTAATATTCAATTAGTAAAAAGTGATATGGGTCATTTAGATACTGAGGAATATGATTTATATGTGGCACCAATGGACCTTGAACTAAATTACGGTTCATCATTTTTAAAAGTACACGATGCGATTGTTAATCGTTTAAATAAAAGTAACGACAAAGGAATTATACTTTTGCACGGAGACCCGGGCACTGGTAAGACTTCGTATATTAAACACTTGACTACATTGGTTAAGGATAAAGATATTTTGTTTATTCCACCATCAATGGCTGAGATGTTATCGGAACCATCTATCATTCCGTTTTTAATGGATCACAAAAACAGTATCCTAATCATAGAAGATGCTGAGAGGGTAATTGCAGATAGAGAAGGTAATGGTTCACCAGCTGGAGTATCTAATATTCTAAATTTAACTGACGGTATTTTAGGGGATTGTTTGAATATTCAGGTTATAGCAACCTTCAATATGAAAAGAGAGAAAATAGACCAAGCATTACTTCGTAAAGGTAGATTAATAGCAGAACATAAGTTTGAAAACTTATCGGTTGAGGACACCAATAAATTGTTAAAACACATCGAAAAAGATTTCAAATCTAAAGAAACTATGTGTTTAGCAGATATATATAATATAGACATTGAGGTGTTTAAAACACCAAATAAAAGTAAAATAGGATTTAACGATTAAAAAAATATGGAAAACGTAACATCAGAAAAAGTAAAACAATTACAATCAGAGGGAAAAAAGGTATTAGTCGATTATTGGGCTAAGTGGTGTGGACCCTGTAAGGCATTAATACCAAGACTTGAATCAATCGAAGCACAATATCCAGATGTGGTATTCGTTAAAGTGGATGTTGATGAAAATATGGATTCAGCATTAGATTTAGGAATTAGAAGTGTCCCAACGGTGATAATCTATGACGGTGAAAAATTAATTAATAGAAGTCAAGGTGCAAGTGCCGAATCATTTTATAAAGATATTTTAAACAAGTTATAATTTTATGGACAATCAGATTTTTATATTTAGTCTCACAGGTTGCGGTCATTGTCGAACGTTAAAAGAAAAATTTAATGAACTATCAATTCCATTTACCGATTTAGAGATTAACTCGCATAGAGAAATTTGGAATCAGGTTGTTAAACAAACAGGACTTAATATATTACCAACGGTGTTTATTAAAAAAGGAGAAACCGATGACGGACCCGTTTTTGTGCCAAGTAGAGACTTTAAAAGTCAAGAAGAACTACTCGAAAAAATAAAAATTTATCTGTAATTTAAAAAAGGGAACTAAAATTCCCTTTTTTTATGCTGACAACTGAAATAAAAAGTATTTATGTAAAAGACTTTACTTTCTAAATGGCATTACAACGAATAAATTGGTTACAGATTGACACCGAGAACGTACCTTCGGGTTCCGACGTTACCCTCGGTAGTACACAATATCCGTTTGAAGCGGTATACGCAAAGAATTTTGGTATATCTGGTTCAATAATATTAACTGGTAGTTTAGATACTACGGGAGATGTTGTCGTTGGTGGTAATTTAACCGTAAAGGGAACGACCACCGCTATTGAATCTAATGTTGTTACCATTGGTGATAACATTGTGGAGTTAAACGGTACTATGGGGGCCTTCGGAGGTCTTTTAATAAAAGATCCAACAAGCCCTAATCAAATATCAGGTTCATTACTTTGGGATACCCTAAATGATAGATGGATTGGGGGTCCATTGGGTAATGAAGAACGCATAATACTACAAAGTGACCTAGATGCTAGTAGTATATGGCAAGAAACGGGTTCATTTTATGCAACCACTCACGATTTACAAGTTACAGGTTCAATGAGAATCAAAGGTGATTTAATTGTTGAGGGTAAAACTACATTAGTACAAAGATTGGACCCAAATGAGGAATCTTTAGTTGTTTCGGGTGCTATGAGTATAGTGAAAAATCAAATAAATAGTCAAATAATATCTGCATCGTTGGTAATTCAGGGACTTGGTACCTTATCTGACGTTAGCAGTAACGCAGTAATTGATTTAGGAGGGTTTTTCTAATTAAAAATAAAGTATTTATATAAATAAAACAGATAACAACACAAGATGGCACAAATAATTAAACACAGAAGAGGTCAATTATCGGGAGTTAAGTCTTTAACAGCTAGAAACGCCGAATTCATCATTGCCTCAGGATCAATTTCAGACTTAAACGGACCATTCGTTTTCATCGGTTCACCAAACGGTACAGATGAAGGAGTTGCAGGAGCATTTAAATCGGTATCAAAGGTCTATCAAGGAACTAACGCACCAACAATAACTGCTGGTTCATACGGTTCAATTTTAGACGGTACACCATTCTATGCAAGTGGTAACGAATCATTATACATTTTGAATAATGACGGTGCGGGAGGTAATACTAGACTTGATCTTACAGGTAACATTGAAGGTAATCTTATCTCTGGTGTAACAATAAACAATATTACAGGTACGACCGCAAATATTAAACATATTTCAGGTTCATTTACAGGTAGTGGTATTGGTCTTTACGATATTCCGGCAAGTGGTATCACTGGATTAGAATTAAATAGAATATCTGACGGTTCAGCTACAGCATCTATTTCACAAGCAAATGGTTTAAGAATTAATACTAAAACTGAAATCACAGGAGCATTTACAGTAAGTGGTAACACGTACACAAGTGGTAACGTATATATAACAGGTAACACTATACAAACAGGTTCTATTGATTTAACGGGTAACATCACTTTAGGTGGTAATATTACAGTTGGTGATTCAACAACGGATTTTGTAACATTTGGGGCTGAAATTAGTTCATCAATTGTACCAGACGTACATAACGCATTTGATTTAGGTTCTTCAAGTAAAAATTGGAGAAACTTACACGTTAGTGGTACTGCGTATGTTGACGTATTGTCGGCAAGACAAGTTAATTTTAACGACTTAGGAATCTTAACCGATTTAACTGTAAGTGGTAGTACTTTTTTAGGTAACGGTGGAGATATTACAATTGTTAGTGGTTCATTATATAACGATCAATTAACAAACAATAGAGTTGTAATTGCGGGAGTAAGAGGAGTATTAGAAGATGACGCAAATTTCACATTTGATGGAACAAGATTAAGTGTTGGAGCTGGTGACTTTGAAGTTGATGTTTTAAGTGGCGACACAAGAATGTCAGGTTCATTAATGGTTAAAAATGGTGCTACGGTAACAGGTTCATTTAATTTAAACGATAGTGCTACTAACTTTAGTATCGTTGGTAACGGGTTTTCACAAACATATCTCCAAGGTAATGGGGCGTTAGTTCTTCAACCAGGATATGGTGGGGTAGAGGTTGTTGGAGCCAACGCTCATTTAAAAGTAGGTGATTATTTAAGTGTGGTTAACGGTGCAGGTATCACTGGTTCATTAGGTGTTAGTGGTTCGGCGGAATTCAAAAATAATGTTGGAATTGCGGGTACATTAGATGTAACAGGTTCTGCAGTATTAAAATCAACACTACAAGTAAATTCAACATCTGAATTAAAAGGTGCTGTTGGAATGAATTCAACATTAGATGTTACAGGTTCTGCACAATTTAAATCAACAATAAATGTTGATGGTATTGCAACGGTTTCATCTTCAGTTGTTGAAGATTTAACACAACATAGAATTGTTGGAGTTGGTTCAGGTGGCACATTAATTGATTATAGTGGATTAACATATAACGGAACTGTTTTAAAAATAGGTAATGGTCAGTTTGAAGTTGACAACTCTGATGGTGATATCAGAACGTCAGGTTCATTAACAGTTAATGGTGGGCAAACATTCAATGGTAACACCACAATAAATGGTATACTAACGGTAACAGGAAATACACAATTACAATCAAATTTATATGTGTCTGGTAACTTAGAAGTGTTGGGTTCATCAACAAGTGTAATTATACAATCACAAACTGTTGAATTGGATGATAACATAATAAGATTAAACGCATATTCACCATTCCAACGTTACGCAGGTTTTGAAGTAATGGACTCAGGTTCTTCAGGTGTTTCAGCTTCTTTAGTTTGGGATTCACTAAACGACTATTGGATGTTCGTTTCTGCAAGTGGTCAATCAAGTAAATTAATTGGTACAACAGCAGGAACATATGGTTCTGAGGTTAGTTTAACATCTGGAACATTCCCAATCGCTAACGGTAACAACACTATCGGTGATAGTTTATTAACTTATAGTGGGACAACATTAGCATTTAATACAAATAAATTTACCATTGACTCAGGAAACGGAAATACAATGGTATCTGGTAATTTCACATTATCATATTCAGGTGGAACCGATAACGGGTCTAAAACTTCAGCTATTTTATTTAGAAATTCAAGTAACGTAGTTGGTTTTGTTACAACAACAGAAACAACAGATGTTATGGACGGTATATTAGGATATAAAAATTCTGGAGGTGGGTTAGTTTTTTCAACTGTAATCGATGGTGGGACATACTAAATAAATTACAAATAAAATAAAGGGGAACCCAAAAGGTTCCCTTTTTTTATAAAATAGATTTTATTCTTGGTTTATTTAATCCAAAGTTTTGTGTATTTATAGAAAGACCTACATAGGTCATAATTAACCGTGGTATATACCACAATACATAGGAGAGAACATATATATGTCACAAATAGTAAAACTGCGTAGGAGTAGTGTATCTGGTCAAAAACCAACAAACGCAAACCTACAATTGGGTGAATTAGCGTTAAACACTACCGACGGTAAGGTTTATATGTCAGTTTCAGGTTCTCTCGGACCAGCTGTTGAGGAATTAATCTCAACAAATACAATCAACACAGGGTCGGTTAATATTAGTGGTAGTATCAAATTAATTGGTACAGAAACCATTACAGGTTCATTAAATGTTTCAGATGATTTATATGTTAGTGGTAATATATTTCTTGGTACAGAACAGATAACTGATAGAATTGTAGTTAAATCTTTTTTCTCAGGTTCACTTATTCCGTCATCTGATAGTTTTTATAATTTAGGACAACCAATAAGGAGATGGTCTAACATTTTTAGTAGTACTGGTTCATTTAGTAATTTATCTGGAATTACTGGTGACACAATTAATATATCTAATGCCATTATTACTGGTTCAATGACGGGATCATTTAAAGGTGATGGTAGTCAATTATACAATTTACCTTATAGTGGATTAACAAATGTCCCAACATTAGTTTCAGGTTCATCACAAATTTCATACACAGGAATTACAGATATACCAAATGGAATTGTGTCGGGTTCTCAACAAGTTATTGATTTAGGATTTACTACTACAAGTTCATTCAACACATTTACATCATCATATACAACAGTATCAGGTTCAATAGATTCTAGACTTGATGTTTTAGAGGCATATAGTGGTTCACAATTAGTACCAACATCATCAATGTCACTTAGAACATTGGAAACTAGTGTATATTGTAAGAACATTACAGGTACTCAAATTAATAAAGGTACCGTTGTTAGAATTGTTGGTTCGGTAGGTGATAACCCTTTAATTGGTGTAGCCAATTTAATGACCGAAGGTCAATCTGCAAACACTTTAGGTTTTGCAAAAGAAAACATACCAAACGATTCATTTGGTTTAGTTGTAACTGAAGGTATATTTGTTGGTGTTAACACCGACGGTATGACCGCGGGTGATTTATTATATTTAGGTACGGGCGGAACATTTACCACAACACCACCTGTTGCTCCAAATCACGGAGTTCGATTAGGTGAAGTATTAAGAGTACAACAAATCAATGGTTCAATTTATGTAAGAGTAGATAATGGTATTGAATTAAATGAGGCTCACGACGTTATATATACAGGATTAACTCACGGAGACTTACTAGTTAGAAGTGGTAGTGTTTGGAAAAATAGTAAATCATTAGAAGGTAATTACGTTGTTACAGGGAGTCTAACAGTTACACAAAATTTAACTGTTTTAGGTTCATCTTCACTTGTTTATGTTACGTCATCAAATTTAGCAGTAAGTGCATCCTTCATAAGTGTTAACGTATTTGAACCTGCGGAAAGATTTGGTGGGTTAAAAGTTTATGATAGTGGAAGTTCAAATGCAACAGCATCTTTAGCGTGGGATAGTTTACATAACCATTGGGTTTATCAAAATGCAAGTGGTAGTTCTTATTCTGGTGGTATGTTACTTTCAGGACCAAGAAATTCAGGTTCTTTGGGTGATGAACCAAATTTGATAAATGGTAGAATTGTAAAGTCAGTTGGTGGAGATCATATTGACGTGTCTATCATATCTGAAACCGGAACAACAATAACAGTTGCGGGTGATTTGGTTGCAAATTCAATTACAGGTTCATTTGATTTCTCTGGTTTAACTAATAAGCCAACATTAATTTCGGGTAGTTCACAAATAGATATTACCGCAACTACGGGATACTCAACATTCAGTTCATCTGTTAAAGATAGAATTGATAATGTTACAGGTTCAGTCACAGATTTATCGTCCTCAGTTAAAGATAGAATTGATACAGTTACTAGTTCGATTATTTATTTAAGTTCATCTGTTAAAGATAGAATTGATACTGTTACTAGTTCGATTATTTATCTGTCGTCTTCAGTTAAAGATAGAATAGATACAGTTACTAGTTCAGTTATCTACTTATCATCATCTGTTAAAGATAGAATCGATACGGTTACTAGTTCCATCACTTATTTAAGTTCATCTGTTAAAGATAGAATCGATACAGTCACTGGTTCCATAACGTATTTAAGTTCATCAGTTAAAGATAGAATTGATTTGACTACTAGTTCAATTACTTTTTTATCCTCATCAGTTAAAGATAGAATAGACGTTGTTACAGGATCAATTACGGATTTAAGTTCGTCAATTAATATAACAACAAATAATTTAGATGGTAGGTTAGATTCCATTGAAAGTTTTACATCAAGTGTTGTTCTAACATCTCAAACGTCTTCAATGACTGTATTGAGTTCATCGTATGCATTAACCGCATCTTATGCGTTAAATGGTGGTAGCGGTGGAGGTGAAGGACAAACTGCAAAACTAACACAAACAACCCCAAGTACAACTTGGACATTTGTACACAATTTAGGAGAACAATATCCAGCAATTACGATATTTGATTCCAACGATAACGTTGTTATACCAACTAGTATTAATGCTCAAAATGATAATACATTAATAATAACGTTCTCATCACCACAATCAGGTATTGCTTCGGCAACTGTTGGTGGAGGATTACCATTTATTAGTGGTAGTTACCAAGGAAGAGTATTAGCTGTAAATAATAATACTCCAGTTTGGAAATCAGGTATTCTTAGTGGTTCTTTACAAATTTTTAATTTAGGGTATGCAACTACTGGTTCTAACGTATTTAAAGGGAATCAAAACATTAGTGGTAGTATTACCATTGGTAATTCCGCCGAAATAGGTTCTAAATGTGTCACTATTTCAAGTACCACCCAACTTTTTGATTTAGCAATATTCAATGGTGCTAATTTTGATTATGTAGTTAAGGATGGTTTAAATATGAGAGCGGGAGTTATTATGGGGGCTTGGAACGGCACGAACGGTGTTTACAATGAATCATCAACAATGGATTTAGGTAACACAAGTGGTGTTACGTTTAATGTTACAAGTACGGGTAAATTAAATGCGGTAATTACAAACGGAAGTTGGACTATTCAAGTTTTATATAGAGCATTAGGTTGTGGATTAACATTTCCAGCCATAGTTCCACCGAATTAACTCCCTAATCACATACTATTGAATAACCCCATAAATTGATTGATATGGGTAAGTAATTAATTTTTATGCTTGTCAAAAACTGAGTATTTATTAGTAACACATTAGTGGACAGTGAAACTAATAAATTATGGCAAACGAATTTAAAATTAAGAACGGCCTTGTTGTATCCGGTTCAGCCGATATTGAACAAGATTTAACCGTAAGAGGTAAAATCATTGCAGATCAACTTAACATATCAATTGTTAGTTCTTCTGTCTTGTATGAGTCAGGGTCGACCAAATTTGGAGACTCCATTGACGATAATCACGCATTTACAGGTTCAGTTAACATCACAGGTTCAATAAACCTGAATGGTCAAGCTATTGGTACAGGTAAGTTAGATGAAACAACATTTAACACTTTTACCTCATCATACAAAACTGTAAGTGGTTCAATCAACACAAGATTAGGTAGTTTAGAATCTTTTAGTTCATCTATTAATTCTAATTTTGTATCTGAGGCCGAATTTGGTACCTATACAGGTTCATTAAATTCATTTACTTCATCTACATTAATGACTATCGGTGCATTGAATAGTGAGTCCTCAAGTATTCGTAGTAATTTCAATTCGTTCACATCTTCATATACTAATGTGTCAAGTTCATTAGACACAAGATTGGATACCTTAGAAACACTTAGTGGTTCATTTACAGGGTCTTTCTCAGGGTCTTTCAGAGGTGACGGTACCAACTTATTTAATATACCTGCAAGTGGTGTAACGGGTCTTAATTTAACACAAATTGCTGATGGTTCGGTAACGGCATCAGTTTCAAATACAAATGGTTTAAGAGTTAATAGTAAAACCGAAATTACGGGTTCATTAATTGTTACAAATGGAATTACTGGTTCAATTGATTATATTAATATAACAAATAAACCAACATTAGTTTCGGGATCATCTCAAATCGATATAACATCAACAACAGGATATTCAACATTTAGTAGTTCAGTAAGTTCAAGTTTAGGTTCACTATCTTCTTCAATTGCAACAACAGACGGTAATCAGAATACAAGATTAGGTTTAATTGAAACTAGTACGGGTTCATTAAATACGTTCACTTCAAGCGCAAGTGGAAGATTAACTTCACTTGAAACTTCAACAGGTTCATTAAATTCTTTTACCGCGAGTGTGTTAACAAGAGTATCTGCAATTGAAACTAGTACTGGAAGTCTTAATACCTTTACTGCAAGTGCATTAACTAGAGTATCTGCAATTGAAACTAGCACTGGAAGTCTTAATACTTTCACATCAAGTGCATCCGGAAGACTAACATCTTTAGAATCTGCAAGTTCTTCTATTAGAAGTGATTTTAACACATTTACTTCAAGTGCAAGTGGAAGATTAACGTCATTGGAAACAACGTCAGGTAGTATTAATACTTTTACCGCAAGTGCATTAACAAGAGTGTCAGCAATTGAAACATCTACAGGTAGTCTCAATACCTTTACATCAAGTGCAAGTGGAAGATTAACATCGTTGGAATCTGCAAGTTCTTCAATAAGAAGTGATTTCAATAGTTTCACATCATCTAATAACTCCGTTGAGTCAACACAAAATAGTAGATTAACATCAATTGAATCTACAACGGGTTCATTAAATACATTTACGTCAAGTGCAAGTGGTAGATTAACTTCACTTGAAACTAGTTCTGGTAGTATTAATACTTTTACTGCGAGTGCGTTAACAAGAGTATCCGCAATTGAAACTGCAACAAGTAGTTTAAATTCATTTACATCATCCATTGCAACTACAATTAAAAATAAACTTAATACAGAAAATGTTATTTCTGGTTCAATTCAAGTTGATATAACATCAACAACAGGATATTCAACATTTAGTTCTTCAATAAGTTCTAGTATTGGTTCTTTAAGTAGTTCAATCGCAACAACGGATTCAAATCAAAATACAAGATTAGGAAATTTAGAAACTTCAACGGGAAGTTTAAATACATTTACATCAAGCGCGTTAACAAGAGTATCCGCAATTGAAACTGCAACAAGTAGTTTAAATTCATTTACTTCTTCAATTAATACAACTATTAAAACTAAATTAAATAGTGATGGTGTAATTTCTGGAAGTTCACAGATTAGTCTAAGTCAAACAAACGGATATTCAACATTTAGTTCGTCAATTGCCAGTACTGATTTCGTACAAGATGGCAGATTAACTTCTATTGAATCGAAAACAGGAAGTTACGCAACAACGGGTAGTAATGTTTTCAAAGGTGACCAAACAATTAGTGGTTCGGTTACCATCACTGAAAACTTAAGAGTTTTTGGTTCATCATCGATAACGTATGTCACATCATCTCAATTAAGAGTTGAGGATAATATCATTACAGTTAACACTGCAAGTCCAGGTTCTAGATTTGGTGGATTAGAAGTCCACGATTCAGGTTCCGTTGGAATAGCCACAGGGTCTTTATTATGGGATTCAATTAACAATAGGTGGATTTATCAAAATTCAAGTGAAGCAACCTATGGTGGTGGTGTTTTATTATCGGGGCCTAGAAGTTCTGGGTCGTTGGGAAGTGAATTAACTTTAACAAGTGGTAAAATAGCAAGGTCTGCAGGTGGTGACCACCTTAACGACTCTATCATTACGGAATATAGTGGAACTGCAATTGGTGTTAGTGGTAGTTTAGATGTTACAGGATCAATTAATGTTGGTGGCGGAGGTAAATTAACCGTAGCCACAGTTGGTGGTGACGAGGGTGGTGAAATTTTATTAGGTAAAGCCGCAACCAATACAACACTTGCAGGTGATGGTGTAACAATCGATGTTTGGCAAAATAGATTAAGAATTTTTGAACAAGGTGGTAATGCAAGAGGTGCATATCTTGATATATCAACATTAGCAAATGGTGTTGGAACTAATTTATTGGGGTCAGCGGCAACTGCATCATATGTTGAATTTTCTAATGTTG
>Ga0102829_1000177_pt1 | contig 20256 bp, 12 predicted proteins | sample ColrivemetaGS575_FD_84510 | JGI IMG/M metagenome (GOLD analysis project Ga0102829, IMG submission 84510) | Estuarine microbial communities from the Columbia River estuary - Freshwater metaG S.575 | ecosystem: Environmental > Aquatic > Marine > Intertidal zone > Estuary | place: USA: Columbia... | reverse complement strand
TCCTCCAGAAGGTGAAGCAATTGTTGCGGCTAATTCTGGTAATGTCCAATTTCTATTTGATTTATAAGATGTAGCAGCAACTATCTCATCATCATGTATTACGATAGTTTTTAATTGTGGATATACTCTACCAACAACCAATGGTGTGTAACTGCTAGATAAATAAGTTGAGTCTTCATATAAATCCATGTATTCAATATCACTAACACCAACATATTGTGTAGCACCACTAGCAACAAATTTCATACCCATTGTAGTTCCACTAGCTGTTGCGTAGTTTGCTCTATGATACATAAGGTCTGGCATTACGATACTAACTGTTTTACCATTTTCAGTATCAACATAGAAGAATTCTCCATATAGATTAGAAATAGTGTTGTTTGTATAATGTATGATTGATATTGATTTGCTAATATCATCTGGGTAAGAAATACCTAGTCCATTACAATTAAATGATAATGTAGTTGCACTACTTTGGCATAGATATTCTAAATATGGGTTTTTATTACCTAAATATGGGTATGAACCAAATTTAGTGTAATCTTCGTATATTTTTGTTGTGGTTAAACCAGTAACACCAGCCAAATCTTCACACCATACATTGTTCATATTCCATACTGGTACATCATGACATGTAACATTAGAAGCAGAGTCAAATGATAATGTTCCAGAATCCCAATAAGATGTAGTGTTTCCAGTTGCTATTGTTTCATATACCTCACCACCTCTATACACAAGAACTTGTGAATAACCAGTGTATGATGTATGGTTTGGTAAGTTTCTATCAACAGATACACTATTGCTTGATAGTATTGATTGAATTTTATACCAAAGATTAGGTAATGGTTTAGTATTTTCGTTTGGTGTTATAGTGCCACTAACACTATTGGTTAATTTAACTAAAATAATATCACCAACAGTCATTGCTGATGTACCAGATATTTCTAATGTAGTACCACCAGAAATAACTGTGTTTGTAATTAATTGTGTATTAGAAACATATGTTGCACCAGAATTAGTTGTATAACTACTTCCACTATTAGTGAAAAAACCTCTTTCTGTAGCTTCATTATTAACCACAGCTTTAATTACATTAATATTTGAAGGGTTAAGTGTTTGATATGGTGAAATAACACCAGTTGGTGTGATGTAAGATTTAAAATTAGGTTGTCTATCTAATGGTCTTAATATTCTACTAGTTTCATTCAATGTAGTGTCTCCAGCTAAAATTGCCGCGTCTACTATTGCTTCTCTATTGTAATTAAGCTCAGAATCGCCAATAGCCCAATAATTGAAATTAAGTTGACCTTGTGCCAACAATTCACGACCAATCTCAGTTAATTTAATACTAACGAATGGATTTGTGTTTTTAATAATGTAACTCATAGTTATAAATATGTTTTTTTCTTATTTTAGTTATAAATATTCAATAGTAAATAATATTAATATGAATTAATAGCATTTGTTTGTATTACTATTGGTATTATTTCGCTATATGCTGTGCTACTTACGATATCACCACACATAGTAACGTAATTCTTTTGATTTTTAATTCTATAATATAATTTTGTACCAACAGAACCAGTTAATGTAAAACCATCATTATAACTAGTTTCAAATGCTATATAAGGTGTATTACCACTGTAATAAAAATTATTAAATGTATTTCCAGTACTAACTTCAAGTGAGAAATAACCATTAATAAGTTCTGGTGGTGAAGTTATACTCCAAGAGACTATTGGATTATTTGTGACAATACCATTTATCACATTGGTGTTGGCGTAGTAAATTAACGTAATTAAATCATCAACAATTAAATTACCTTCTAATATAAATCTTTTTGGGTTAGTTGTTGATTGATAGTAATCAATACCATAGCTTAAGGTAGCACCGTTTAACATTATTATAACATTATTACCATCTATTGGTTTTACCAATGAATATACTTCATATTTAGAAGTAGTTGTATTATAATAAGTTCTATTTGTTCCTTCATTGTTTGTTGTACCACTAACAATTTGTCTTGACACATAAACCGTATCACCTTGTAAATTGTTAGTATTTGTATCAGTACCCGATATCATTGTAATTATATCGTCTTCAACTGTTTGACCAGAAAGCGTTATAACACTACCACTAATCGTATAGTCATAGTTTTCAGATAACATTAAACCATTTAAAGTTAATAATATTTGATTTGTATATGCTATTGGGATAACCAACATTGTTGTTCCAGCGTCTGGGAAAAATGCAGCTTGATTTAATCCACTTGATGCTGTTGTATTATTGGTTGTAACTGTAACAGATGGTGTTTGAGCTGAAGCAATGGCTCTAAAGAAATAATCTTGGTTACCATCATATAACCCATATTGTGAACCACCTCTGTATCGTAATGTATCAACAGTTTTACCTAATCTACCCATAAACTCAGTACAGACATCATAATCAAAGTATCCTTTAACTAGATATTCACCATCCATAGATAACCCACTTATTGGAATCGATTGACTAATTGAATTGGTCCCACTAAAAGCTGAGTATTGAAAAACTTGAGATTCATGTACCGTTGGAAGATAAAACATACCAGCATCTGTGTTATATTTATATATCTCGTATTTAAATGTTGCTGAATTTGCTGTAAATGAATTTGTATTACCAGTGAAGTCAAATACCAACGGTATTGTATTTTGTGTTGGTGTAATTACATATGTTGTACCAGTATAACCACTACAATCAATTTTAGACGCACCACTAAGCACATACATAGGATTATTAAACACACAAATGTCTGAACTCATGTTGATATTCAATAGGTCTCTATTTCTAACAGCTCCGTTATCGTTTTGTATGTATATTCTTTCTTGATATCTCATTAGTAGCTTATTTCTAGTGTTACCATTGGTATATTATAATTATTTGGTAAACCATATGTCAAGGGTTTATTCAGTGCTTTTGTATATTGAGCTCTAGTTAAATTTTGTAGATACGCTGCAAAACCATTAATGATAATATAATCTTCTAATTGGATAGAACCAACTATTGATTTAACCAACGTAGTTTCACCTATTGGAGATGTATGTATTTCTCCTTGTATATTTTTAATTAATTGTGGCATATCTATAAATATTAAACTTTAGTAATTTAGACTACATTACTAGTAATGTTTGGTTTTGAACTTATATTACCAATAAACTCAGAACCATTATCCATTTGCTTCATATAAACACCAGTACATTTATGAACTATTTTAGTTCCAAGTGTTTGTGTATCAACACCAACATTGTTTTCAACACCCATAACGCTACATCTAGTGTTAAACATGATTATTATCATTTTTGATGTATCCATCATTTCATTGTATGTTTCTATATAATCATAATAAACATTAACATCAAATGTTTCTGGTTGATTTGGGGTTGCAGCAGCTAAAGCTGCGATTAAAATATCCATTTTATTGGTTGTTTGACCAAATAAACTGTAAAATAAGGTAATCATGCTTTGTATTTCATCCCAACATGGGTCGTTAATTGGTACTGGTAATTCAATACCATTATCACCGCCTAAATATTCAAACGTTTTTTCAAGTAATAACTCATTAAAACATTTTGCAAACCTATCTTTTTCAGCCCTATATTGTTCTAAATAATCTTCCCAATCATTTGGTACTATACTACAATTAAAACCATTAAATTCTATTATTTCACCCATATCTATAATTATTAAACCATACCAATATTATTTATGTTATAATTACCATTTTCATCATAAACATATTCATCAAATGTATCGCCATCCATAACTGACATCATTTTTTTAACCGAACACATATATCCTTTAATTGCACTTTCGTAATTAGCTATTCTAGCAATTAAATCATCTTGTGTAAAACTAGTACCGTAGTTAAGAGTGACTGGAACATTATAAAGAGTAATATCTGGCCATGCATTAACACATTGTATTGTTATTGAAGTACTACCAGTATAATAGTCTCCAACAGTATTGACCCAATAATCTTTATATTCTTCATAAGTTAAATCCCATTGTGGAATTGTATCTCTAAGACTATAAAACATGTTATAGTAATATTCATAAAGTATTATTGTACGTCTTAATTCTAAGATAGCTACTTCATAAATAACATAAGCATCATTATGCTCATACCATAAATTATCATAGGTTGGTAAACAACCATCATCTATTGGACTGGCCAATTCATAACTACTACCAGCTTTAGATGCAATAAACCATTCATTTACACTCTTTACAAAAGCATCTTTTGTTTGCGAAGCGAAGCTAAAATAGTCTTGAAAATCACTTGGGATTGGACCGCCAGTACAACCAACACCAACTCCACTTACCCCATTATTGAGCCAACTACTTATATCACCAACTCCGTAATAATCAAATAAATCAAAAAAATACATATTTTAAAATTTTTAACATTGTGTGTTATCTATGTGTTTATTCGGACCACAGAATGGTAGAATATCACATGGTTCACCAATTTGTTCATAAGAACATGGTGTTATATCCGTTTCAGAATTAATAATTTCATTACCAGTAACTATTGGTACGTTTGGTAATGCCCAAAGTTTAATTGGGTGTAATAATAAGTGATAATTTGACCATGTAAATGGTCTCATAGCCAATATTAATTCATTTTTAGCTTTTATATGTGCATCTATTACATACCTTCTATCACTTAAAATATCACTATCAATAAAATCATACATAGTGGATGACCAAACATTATCAATCGGGTCCCATGCATAACCAACATAACTAGCTGGTGTACCTACCATTATTAAGTCACCACCATTACCAGTTATTGGTAGATTACCAACCGTTGCAACAGAATTTATAAAATTAAAATCATTGGTATATGCTGAATATATTTGTTGTAAAGTTTTACCATGTGTTGAGTCGGTATTTGCTGTCCAACCTATTGTAACATTGGCTTTTGCACCAGAATTCATTTTTAATCTAACTGGTTTACCTAAAAAGAAGAATTGATTAGGAAAACTAGCAAAATCAACCAAAGAAGGGTCTGGTGTTACAACACCAGCGGTACCGTCGCAGAACCCTTGTGATAATTGTTCACTATACTCCGTAACTTGTACTCTAAATACATCCCTATTATCTTCTCTAAAATCATCAAGCGAATACGATAAATTATTTAAGTTATTAGATATTGAATTTATACCATCAAGAGTATAATCACAACCACATAGACTAGCACCAAAAGACCTAAGTTGGTCAGATGTTGGCATTTGGTCTATATCATCCAAGAAGTCAATTGTACCAAAACCTTTTTGGTAACAAGCATAATCATGACAGCCTTTTTCCTCATTTGTGTAATAAGTATCAATTATGTTAAATAGACATGCATTTATATCGTCCAACCCATTACATGACATTTCATTAGTACATGTAAATAAAGAACCTTTTTTGTATTCAAACTTTTGTTGGTCAAAAATTGTGTTACCATATATCTTAACACTACCCCAAATGGTTGTAGCTGGAACAACTTGTTCCACTATATCAACCCAATATGAATCGATAAGATGTGCAAATTGGTCCATATTTTCATAATTAAACGCTGAACTAGTTGTTGGACAGTAATTATTACTGTTGGTATATCTATCATACAATGCTCTTAATGTTGGATACCCAGATAAAACTTTTCTAGATTTAGCATCTATTAACTCAGATGAAATATAGTATTGAAAATCTTCTATTGTAGTTACAGCTGATAATGGTTGTGTCATTAATTCAGAAAAGTTAACCGAAGTTTCACCACTACAACAACCTTCACAGCAATTAGTTGTTTCTGTTGTTGCTGTTAACAAACAAGGGTTATCAACAATATAACACCAAACATCTGTTTCAATAGCAGATGCAATACTAATATCTAAATCAATCTCTTTTGTATTAATTACCAACCTATCGTCGTTAACATCATAATCTGTTAATCTAATTGGGTTTGTGTTTACCTCATTTCTAATGTTAAATGTTCTATTTTCAAAACTAGTATTTGCTACCCATGATTTTTTATTATCAATCACTCTTTCCAAATCAAAACTTGGTGGTTGTGCGATAAACATTTTTTTCTCAGTAACCAACTGACATGATTTATTTAATTGAATATTGTCCATCAATACACAGAAATCTGAACATGAATGGTTAATTCTAACACTTAATTTAACTTTTTTGTTTATAATGTCACTGATGATTGTTTGGTCATCGATGACTGTATTATGATGTAAGAATTTAGAAGAAAAAACATTATTATCCAATGTTTTTATAAATTCTTTTTTATCTGTCAATTCAGATTCAACGTATAACTCATCAAGCATATGTTCTAATAATCCACTACAAGCAAATACGTCTTTAGATGCGTTTAAATGCATTGGAGTACAACCAGTAATACCTTTAGCTAACTCTTTAGAGTTAGGTTCACCACACACTAGGAAACCACTATTATCAGCATTGTCTGCTAAGTATGCGTATAAGTTACCAACACCAATTGGTGATAGTAATGGATAAGTAGCAACTGTTCTAATATTATTAAACGAATCTTCAACTTCTAAAGAAATTGAAATGCTAAGTGTTTCAAATGTGTCAATAGGGTTTGCACATGTTAAAGGTTGTAGTTGTAACAATTTGGTTTGTTCTGCTGTTAATTTCACATTTAACGCAGTTAATTCTGATTGACAAGTAGTTTGATTAGCGTTTAAACCATCTAATTGTTTTAATAATTGTGTTTTAGTACCAAATGGTGTTGTACATTGGAAAAATAATTCTAATGTATTAGTATTATTTATAGTATTACTTTTTACAATTTCATCATTCTGTGATTTTATGTTATTAACATCATCACATGTATATGAAGTTGGGTCACCGTTGATAAAACTATTGTAATTATCAGTACTTAATATGTTTTGCCAAACGTTTATTCCAGCATCCGTAAGACATAAAATAACACCACTATCATTTGACGGAAAACCAAAAGGACTAAAACCAGTATTCCCAAAATTACCAAAACCATTCCATACATTCGTTGGTGATACTTCTTGAAATACAAATTTGTGTCCACAAGTTATACTATAGCTTGTAGCGTCTATTTGTTTATTTAATTCTGTTATTTGTTTAGAAATGGCTTCACAATCAGCGGTTTTTTTAGTTATTTCTATTTGTATATCTCTAACTTTTTTTTCAGCATCTATTTGTTCTTTTGTTTTATCACTATTGTTCATTATAGTTGTAAGTGATTCACAACTAACTTTAAATAAATAATCGAAATCGATGATTAAACTACATGTTTCGTCAACACTATCAGTATAAAATATTGTACCATCATTACCATCTGGGTTAAGTGTAACTTTAATGTTATCTAACCCACATGTATCCGAGTTTGCGGTCCATCTACATTTTTGGGTATTTAAATCAAAATAATAATTACTATTAGGCTTTAATCTTTCACAACAATCATTCCTTAGAAAGATTGGTCCAGAAGGCATATAGACAGATACTGTACCATCTTTATTTTCCACAACAGAGCCATTACCATTTTGTATATCAATTAATGATAAACAATTATTATAATTACTATTAGCGTAAGTTTGTTCTGATGCTGGAAAGAAATAACCCATTATTCTATTTTTTTATTTATAAATACTTTATTAATTTTTTTAATTAAACAAATCTAAATTCATCAAAACCATAACATGGTGATTGACCATTTTTTCTGGCTTCAAACATGCGTATCAACGTACTAGAAGGTTTATTTAAATCTAGTAACCCTTTATCTGTTAATTTACAGCCAACACCCACTTCATTTGTATAAGGGTCAGTCACATTAGGTACTTTTATTGTGTAAACTTTAGGACAATGACAACCATCTGGTGTCACTATGCTGTGTGTACCATCTGGTCTAACAAAATCCAAGAAACCGTCTTTAGGTGTTCTAATACTTTCCCATTCACATGAAATAGTACAACCACAATTACCATTGGAAGTACAACAAACATAACCACTATTCACTGTTACACCACCAACCACTTCCATTTGTGGAAATGGTATACCATTAAATTTAGTACAACACTCTTTACTAGCATATATACTAGTCCTTAATATTGGATTACCGTTATTATTAAAAATACTTCCATCCTTATTATACTGATAAAACGAGAAATTGTAAAGACCATCATCATTATTTATTGTTGGTGATGTGGCTAGATTTGAATCACACGTTGGTGGTGGTGGGTCTTTTTTTGTAAGACAAAGACTTATAACATTGTCAATACCTTCGCATGGACACCCACATCCATTGTTAATTGTACCACCACTATATGGGTCTGAAATCACTGTTGGTCTAAACACAACACAGTCAGAAATATCTTCACCTAATAACCCAGATACCTCAACTGTATCCACATTAGTATTTATGTCTGTTTTATCATAAGTACCATTTTGGTTATTTGTAAATAAGTTTGTACTACCATTTGTTATAGTAGCTGAAGTAATAGTTACAGCGGTAAAGTTAGGTATTAGGTTATTAAATTGGTTAATATATTTATAACCACCATCATATGGCCCTAAGTGTGGGTTATTTCCAGTAAGAATATCAACATCTGATAATCCACCACCAGTTTGTCTATACCATAAACCATAGTTTTGAAAATACATGTCTGGTGTGTCAGCAAATATTTTTGGGTAACCTTCAGAATCAATTGGGTATGTACTTAAATCAGTACTTAACCCATTTAATTGTAATACTTCTTTAAATAAGTCCAAATTAATTGGTCCTTTTGCTTTATAAATATGTTCGTTAAATTTAACTAGTCCTTTAGGGGCCCCTATGAATCTTAATAAAAATTCTATCGATTTTCTAGCACCTTTTGATTTCCAAATCCATGGTGAGTTAAGTATAAGTCTTCGCCATAATTCAATATCAGCTTCGGCTGCTGTTAAGCCAACACTTTGACCACTAAATGTGGAGTCAGCTCTTTTTAAGTAATTAGATAGTAAATTATTCTCAGTAACTGAAGAAATCAATTCCCAACCCAATACTTTGGCTAAATCTTTTAAATAAACATCTGGTGTGTTATCTTGTTTATCATACGATACTGTATGTGCAAATTCAATACCAGTTATTAATTTATTTATTTCATCAAATTCTCTACCATATATTCTAAGTGTTTTATTTACTTTTTGACCAGATGTATCTTGGTGTTGTTCACTTAAATGTACTGGTGTTGTGTCAAAGTTAGATATTGATTCAGTAACTAAGAATCTATTAATTAAATCACTAGATTTTAAATCGTTTTTATTAGCTATATCAACCAATTTTGTGACAAAACGAATATAATCTGACGATTGAAAGTCAATATTGTAACCGTCTGATACTGGCCATGTAATTGATTCTTTAATATAAAATACTGAACCGTTATCTGTTGTTATTGGATATCTAAAAGATGATGTGTATTTTGGTGCTTCAAATCTATTTAATAAATAAGATTGAAAATCTGGTAAAGAATTGAAGAAGTGTTCTGCTTGTTCTTTATTTGGTTTTATATGGTAACTAATAACACCATTACTTGAACCACCACTAAAAACATCCCCATTTACTTTAAAATATAAAACATCATTTAATAAATTTGTTGAACCAGTAAAATCTATTATTTTTGATTCAACATCGTTTAAGTATATAACATATGATGGATATTCAATTGAAAGATTTCTAAGAGTATTTGCTTCATTAAATGTATTTAATATAGTTCCGTTTTTTAGATAATTTATTTCAAAATTGTTTTCTATGAAATTTGTTTTAACTTCGAATGTGGATGTATTTGTTAATAAATCATATGAATAATTTTCATATGTATAACCACTAATAGCGTTACCATTAACATCAGATGCGTTAGTTTTTGTATATAGTGATGCTGGCCAATTTGTTATTATTTCTTCTAGAGAAACTCTAACGTACTCAGTAAGAGAACCAAATAGAGCATAATAATTAAGATTTGTTTTATCTAAATTAAGTTTAACATTTATGTTATTATTTAATATAGTTTGTGCTTGTCTAGGTGTAACCTTTAAATCGCTTAATGTAACAAAATTTGATAATTTTCTTGTGGTGAATATTTTATCATTTTTAGGTTCCATATTGGTTGTTATGGAAAAATTACCCATAGTAAACAATGTGGTACCAGTAGTATTACCTAATTGTCCGCTAAGTAAATCTGGATTAAATGCTCTATATTCAATACCATTACCAAAAAATTCTTTTTTAGCATATCCAACGACTTTAATTCTACTATTTCCCATTTTATATTGATTATAATTTTGTTACTGATGTAAATGTTTTCGTAAAATCAATACTAGCCCTTTCTTCTCTAACCTCAAACAATGGTTTACCAGTGAATTGGTCTTTGATTTCATAAAGATTGTATTGTCTATAAATATCATTGTTGAAGTTATAGATAGTGTAAATACCATCTTCAAGACTTTTACTTTGATTACCGAAGATTGCATATGCCAATGTTTCAACATCGTGTTCCACCATTTCAACCTCAAGCATAATCGGGTTAAAGAATGTGTTTGTGATAATCACTTGTTGGTTTGGTTGACCAATAAATGGTAATGTATTTGGTTTAACATTTGACGTTGAACTTGGGGATACGGTACAGTAAGTTAATGTTGAATTATCGTTAAAACGATAACGTATTGCTTTTTGATTACTGTTTGTTAAATTTTGATTAACTGGTTCAGCTCTATTGTTAGATGTAATAATCCTAAAGAAGTTATTTACTTTAGCATCTTCAGCCGCTGTATTAGTATCAATATATTCAAGTCTATAACCAACCAACCCATTATTCTCAAATTTATTAACAAATTGAGTTGGTATTGTTGATATATCAAATAAAACACCTTTGATGTCTGGATATGCGGATAATGCTCCGCAATCAACTATTTTAGTTCTAATCTCTACTGGTTTGATGTATATCGTATAAAAACCTTTAGCACCAAAAGTATCTACTGGTAATTTAAGTGTGTACATCCCACCAAACACCTCAAAAACCTCTACATTTGATTGTGATTTATTAGGGTTATCAATTTTAATCAAGACTTCATTTGAGTCTAATTTTAATAAGTTAGTGTTACCAATCTTATCTCTAGATGGTGTGTAGTGGTAAAACACTTCCACATCATCTGGTGATATATCTGCTGGTCTAACATTTCCATAAGTGCCCGTTGAAAAATACATATTATAAATTTATTAATTCGTTTATTGTTATTGTAATCTATTTATACTTACCCTTAATTAAAAGATAAATGATATATTTATAAATATAAGTATATTTTTATCAAAGTATATTTCATTCTCTTTTTAGTTTATAAAACCCATTTCCATATCTAGATAATTCACCTAAATCTTTTATTTCAGATAATCTTAAATGCATATCCAGAACACTGGTTTTACCCCTATCTACATAAACATCACTTTGAACTTCTGGTGGAGTTGTTATACCAAATAAATATTCTTCTCTAGTAATTGCTGATAAAGAAATATTAGTTTCGTTCCAACCTTCACTCATATAACTAAAGCTATTTAAATTTATTTGTGATTGTATATTATCGATTACAACATTTCTAGATGTTCCAGTATACTCTAAAAATTTGATACCATATACTTGTTTATCAGTACCTATATTAGCATCATCTATTGAATCAAATACATATACCCTAGGTTCACCCATTGAATGTACTCTACTAACACCAGTTAATGATGTATTTTTATAGTTTTTGTATGTCTCAGTATACATATCAAACCCAACTTTATATTCATTAAGTATATCATATGATTTAAGCTCATCAATTCTACTTTCAGTTAACCCAGTTACTGTTGTGTTTCCATAAACATAATAGTTAGATATTACTTTATCTGGCATTCTTAATGTAAATTTATTTGTACCAGTTATACCAGTCATTTTTGGTGATATGGCACCAGTCATAAATGGAAATGTAATACCACTTGCTGATAGTTTATCCTTTAACAATTTATAGTCTGGTTGTGAATCAACCTTACCATCTTTAGGAATATAATCAATATCAGTGAACAACCCCATATCATCAATATTTTGAGTTAAATTAATCTTAAGGTAAAATGTGGTGGCAGTCATTACACCCCATGTAGGACTATTAAGTGTTCTATCAACACTATTCTCTAAAAAAATTTTACGCTTAATTATTTCCATTATGTTGCTAATATTTGATACAGTTTAACTGTTATGTTATCCGTGTTTACAACTTCAGTTACATTATTTGGTGTAGGTGGAGTGGTATTAGGGGTATTATATGTTGTATCTATTTTATAGAAAAACCCTTTATCTGTTTTAGTTAATATATATCTAGTATATAGTTTTTTAATTAAATCTTCAATTGGTAGTGCTTTATCGTTAACCATAAGATTAGTTACTTTACCAGTTTTAGCGTTTTTAAATGTTGCTTTCATATATAGAGATTTTGGTGCACCATTCATGATTAACTCATCTTTAAAATCGTATAGATAATACCCATTTGATTTACCTCTTAGATTAATTATTGGGTTTTCACATATGAATGTTAATTTTATTTCAGATGCTGGTTTTGTTTGACCTAAAACTAAGTTTGATGTTGTTGATTGTGATTGACTTAAATCACTTTTAGCTAAACTAGGGTTTAATGTAATAAAGCTTAATAGGTTTTGTGTTAATGGGATATCACTATCATAAAAAGATAAATTAAGGAATGTTTGTTTAAACCTTTCAGTTTCAAATTTAATATCATCATCAGTAAACCCTATTGAACCGTATGTTGTTTTGCCACTTAAATCTAATTCATACGTTATTTTATTAACAACTTTGTTATTTGAATTAATTGGTTTAAATCTAGTTTTTTCGTAATCAACAATTGGGTTGATAGTTTTTTCTACTTCAATATCAACAAATACTCTCTCAATTATTTCAGATTGGTCAACGATTTGATACTCCAAATTTATTGGAATATTAATCGTAGTTGCTGTGGTAGCACTAGATAAAGTTGATAGGTTTATTTGGTATTGATTTACAAACATTCTTTTATTTTAATTTATTATTATTATTATTAGTTTTTTAACAAACTTCATCCTCACTATTGATTGTGTATTTATCCGTAATTCTTTCACCATATGGGTCTGCTGGGAATTCGTTGTAATACAACCCCCAATCATTAAATGCATCTTGCCTTCTAACATAAAAACAATCATTTAAATGCATGTAATGTGAACCATTTAAAAATGGATAATCTAAAGCTTTTTCGTCAGATTGATTGTATCCAATACTTAACAAGTCTCGCCATAAATATCTACCATCATCTAATTTAACAGCATATGATGGTATACCTACAGTGCTTGAATCACCTAATTCTACATATGGAGAAAAATCTCTAATTCTTATTAATTGGTGAGCCTTATAGAAATACCCTTCTTGTCTAGGACCTAAATTAATCGTTTCTGTTGTTGGTTTGGGCCCAACAGTTTTATAATATGAGAAATTAGTTTCTGTTTCTCGATTTTTTGTATTAAATCTATGGGAAACATCAGCCAATATTATTTCTTGAACTTCAATTTTATTATATTCAACCAAATCACCGTAAAACTCGTTGGTGTTATCCATATCAACTTTGTATTCCAAAGGAGTATGTGTTGGGAATGGTAAACTATTTTGATTATTACCACCGTTGTGTATTAAATTAATAGCTGGTATATCTCTTAAGTGTAATTTTATTTTACTATCTTTTAAATCTTGTATATATGGTGTTTCAATACCAGATGATACCCTAGTGAACAACCCATTGCTACTGGTTTTAACCCTAGTTAGGTATAACTCACTTAAGGGTCTATCTAAATTATCAACCAATCCAGTTATATCAATATCTTCATTGAAAACGAATTGAACTATGTCGTCATTAAATACGTTTTCACTAAACGCTAATTTATATACATCACAATCATCTTTTTCAATTATTGGTTTGTTTATAGTTTTTATTTTTTTAAAAATTCTGAAATAATACTCAGATTCAAACCCATTTACAACTCTTTTCATTCTAGAGTTTGTTGATACAGAACCACTTATTGGTAATTCAATTACAAAATAATAATCCTTTAAATCACCATTATCCAAACCTAACCTAACAACTGTGTGTGTTCCATTATAATCATTGGTTCCAGTTATTTTTACTGTATCACCAATATTTAAATTATGTAAACACCCTACACCAAAAGCCGTCATTTCTTTTGTTGAAACCAAGCTTGGGGTAGCGTTTAATAACAACAACCCACCATTAACCATTGAATGGTTTGAATCTTTTTTATATGGGTAAGTAATTGTTAAATCCCAATTTTTGACTGGTCCATCACCTAATTTACCACCATATGGTTTTATATCTTGTAAAAATGAAAAACGCTCCCTAGTTGGTTCCATATCGTAAAAATTACACAAACCACCTTTGCTTTTATCTGGTTCACGATACCCAAACCAACCGTCAATCTCCAATAAATTATTTTTATAAGATTCGTTGTAGCTTATGTCATTTAAATCAGTTACATCATTATTTTTAGGGAATGATTTATCTAAGAATAAAATATCATTAAGACCTTTCCATGTGTTAATACCAGTTGGAGAATCTAAATTAAATAAAGGGTTTGAACTATTAGAGTTTATTGTTCCTAGGATTCTATAAATTTTACTATTTTGTCTTTCTAAATCAAATCTTTCACCAACATCAACAATTTTTTCAATTTCACCTGGTGGTAACAATTTTTCTTTACCGTCCAAATTAATTTTGATAAAAGTATCTGTATTACTAGACTTTTTTGAAGTCTCAACAGTTAATCTTTGTTGTATTCTATTTATACTCATTACCCTTATTTCGTTTTTATTGTTATATTACAACCAACACCATCTGTTAATGTTGTTGTCATTGTTGATGAATTGTTAGTTTTTGAATCACCTATATTTTTGAGGTCATTATTACTTGATGAAATATTACCTTTACCACCTCCACCAGATAGAATGTGGGTATAAACACCTGGTAATATTGTTTCTTTGGTAGTTATAACACCATATAATGGTATTGTTGGTAATTGTATTACAGTTTTACTTATAGTTATTGTATTTGAATAACAATCAGTTGTACCATATCTAACTCTAATACTAACTTTGTCACCAATATCACCTTTAGGTATTTTAATATTAATAGGTGTAGAATTATCAATATATGGGACAATTTTTGGTATCCAATCACCATTTATATCTAAATACTCTACATTAGCTGTATTTGTTGAGTTAAATTCATAATCCAAAGTAAAAGTGATATCGTATTCAACATTTGAACATTGTTTATTCAATTGTAGTGCAGTACCAGATGTCAATGTCATCTTAGGATTGATATTAGTTAATTCTGTTGTTAAAACACAACTTTGTGGTGTTGGTGAGCTATCGGTTATAGTAATCGTATATGTACCTATAGATAATTCAGATAAATTAGCACTAGTTGATAAGAATCCATTTGGTCCAATTACTTTATATGAGTATGGTGTTTTACCATCTTTTGGTGTTATATTTATTTCACCGTTATTACCATCACTACATTTTACATCAGTTTTAACTATACTACCACTAACTATTGGTACTGCTTTGATTATTAATTTATCAATAACAATGATTTCACCAGAACTATCAGTAATAATTAAAGTGTAACCGATTGGGTCTAAGTATGGTAATTTGGTTATAACATCAGAGGTTGCTGGTGTTATTGGTCCTTTAACTATATTACCCTTGTCATCTTTTAATGTATATGTATATTGTCCAACACCATTTATGATGGATGTGATTGTTATTTCACCATCATTACTAGTTGTTGTTTTTGCGTTTTTACTAACATAAGCTTCTGCTCTTAATGGTTGTGGGCCATATACTGTAACGTTTTTAGTTACTAAATTACCTAACGAATCTATACCAGATATCGTATAGACACCAACACCTAGATTAGATATTGTTATATTAGTGTCAGAGTTTTTAACACTATCTGGTGATGATGTATTAGGTCCAGTTACGTTATAGGTTATTGGTGATGTGCCACCTTTAAAACTAAAAGTAATTGAACCAGTTGTAGCATTCTTAACTGTATTTGTTGTGTCATATTTAATAATTAAAGTGTCTCTTATTGGTTTATAACACTCAGTAAAATACCTACTATTCATTTTATGCAATGCAGTTTTACCATTCATTAACCCAAAGTAAAAATAATAAGAATTTTTAGGTTGTGAGTAACCATCTGTGGTTTTTGGGTAGTATCCTTTAAACTCTAAATAATCTGAACCATTATCCTTAGCATCGATTAAATCATATATATCAGTATTATTTTTGTTAAATTCAGACGTTACAGGTATTGATGGATATTTAAATGAAGTTATTGGTTGTTTATTCATCAAATAGAAATAATCTCTAAATAATTTTCCAGTATCATCATCGATATCCTTAGCCCCAATATTACCATTTGGTGGTATTATTAATCCGTTAGGGTCGTATGCAATATCATCAATTTCAACGCCAAATTCACATATGTGTCTAACGTTGTTACAGCCTTTGTATGGTACATGTACACCAACACAGTCAACCTTAAAGAATAAAAAATGTGCAGTATTTGATGCAGTAATAGTTGAAGTAATATCAAATAATTGTAACATACCAGATTCTATAACCTCTTCTTTTCCATTTACTATGTCTTTTTCAGCAATAACTGGGACTGACTTATATGTTGTTGGTATTAATAAATGGTTTAATTTTGGTATACCTTGCCAATCACATTCAAATATTGAACCTAGACAAACTATATCAGTAGCAAATAATTTATGAGGCGAAGGTAATTTTGAAATCGGTGGAACATTAGGGGCAAAATAATGTGTTGTTGCAGCATAATATAATGTTTCATTAACTTTTTTAATTAACCCTTCATGTATCCCGTCTTCAACACCATTATTTTGTGAATCATAATTAAAAAGCCCTGGGTAACATGAATCAACCAAATGTTGAGTCCTACAACTATTATCTGGTGTTCCATTTTGATTACTATCAACTCCAGTATAATCTTCTACAGAATCCATACTAAACATATCACAATCATATTCACAGAATGTTTCACGACCACTATTATTTTTACTCTTAGGTCTTTTCTTTTTGTATTTTAATAAATAAGCATATAAAGAACCATTAACCCATTCATTATAAAAATCAAACCCAAACATATTCATGTATTTTGCCATTTGGAATGATAAACAATCTGATAAACCTTCAGTGTAAAAGATAGGATACGATTCTTTTAACTTAACGTATCCACCACCCCAACCAAATGGAAATCTTTCATCAACTTCTTCTGCTGTGTTACCTAAATTACCCCCTAATATTTCATGTATACACTTAGGTGCGAAAACATATTCTGTACCCTCTTCACCACCGCACGTGCTTTTAATATTAATACAACCTATATAGTCTGCTTTTTCTAGTTTATAGTCATCAGGTTTCATTTCATTGTTGTCTGGTAAGAAAAAATTTACAGCACTTATTATAGCACCTATAAATTTATTTAGTACATTAGTCATAGCTCTTATTACCCAAATAACAGAGTTTATTGAAGGTATAAGTGTAGCATTAAGTGTTGATAATAATGAAATATTAATAGTTACAATAGTACAAGCAATCTGAAATATCGGGTTTATTTGTGTGTTTATCCTATTATACGGGAATGCTGTTTTCTCACCAGTACATGATTCGTTATCAACGTCTTTAATACCAGTATGGTGATTACCATTCATATGGGTTGTTCTCTGGAATCTTGGTATGAAGCTTTTTACTGTGTATATTTTATTCCAATACATATCATAAAAACTACTATCTTTGGTTGCTGGACTATCAGATGTGGCAATACCAAAATAATAATCAACCTCACTTTTTTGTGTTGGGTTATTAGGTACTAAATATTTACCTCTTAACCGTTTTCTATTTTCACCACCAGTTTCATCCATACCTATTCTAAATCTAACACTAGTTTTAGTTGGTATACCTACTTTAGGGTCTTGTGAATAAATTAAATTACCTTCTTCATCTGTAACTACATACTCTAAATTCATTGGTACTTGATAAGCCCATGTACCATCTTCATCAATTACACGACCACCCTCTACATCAAATCTTTCAATATCACCATTATCGGTTTTTCTAATCATTTCGATTGTACCTTCACCAGTTACTTGTTGACATAGTTCACCCATGTCAGCTCTTGGTCTACAATGTCTATTAACACTATTTTTTTCGTTGTCACCAAATATACTACCCATGAATATTGCTGAAGGTGTTATATCGTAATTTAATGGTACATCTAACCTAGTTATACCTATTTCACAACTATCAGTATCACCCCAAAATGGTTGAACATTTACGCCAATATTGGCTGTTTTAATTTGTAATAATTTATCTAAATTGGTACCACCTTTAAATTTTGTTGATGATTCAAACATCTTTTCTGGCGTACCTTGTTGAATCAAATCATAAGGTCTTTGTGATATAATACCAATATCGGATATATCAGCATCCACATGTACAGTGTATGTACCCAATGGAACACCAAATAACATAAAATCACCAGCGTGGTTTGTTGTTGTTGTATGTTTATAATATTTACAATAGATTTCCAATATAGTTGGATTATCTAAAACTTCTCTTTTGTTTGGGAAAGTGCCTATGGGTGTAAAACAATCATTATCTGGTACTGGATTTTTAGGTAATAAATTATATCTTTTACCATCGGTTGTTTTATCATTAACAGTTTCAAATGGGTATATATTCCTAATCTCAGCGTCTTTCTTATCATTCTCGTCTATTGGTAAAAATACACTTACTTTGGCATTAGGAACACCAAACCCATTATTAACAGTCACCCTACCAACAATAGTACCATAATCAGAACAAAACTTAGTGTAAGCCTCATCTTGTGAAATCTTAAGACTTAGGATTTCAATAAAATCAAAATCTTGCTCTAGATTTACTTTGACATATTTATCATCACCATTTGGTGTTGTTTTAATTCTTATAGTGTTAGACATAAATTATTTACTATCTGTTTTTTGATATGTTATATTTTCGACATCCATCAACTCATACTCATCTTCGTCATCATAGTAATCATCATCATCATCATCATGGTTGTTATTAGCATTTTTGAATGCTTTAACCATAAATTTTAACATTCCAGTTATGTTGACATCTTTATTTAAAACCAAAGTTCTAAATAAAATCCAAATACTAGCGATTACTATTATTGGTAAAGTTAATAATGATAGTGAGAACATTATGATTCTAAGTGAATAATTAATAATCCTTTTTGTTAAGTTAACATCTGAAGCAACACTATATTCATTACCATCGTTTTTGCAATTACAACCCATTTTTTAAAAATTTTTTATTTGTTATTTCCTTAAATTTACTAATTTTAATTATAAAAGGAAATGCTATTACTTAACTCTCACAGCTATGTCTTTAGTTGGTTCTAATATTTCAAACATACTTGTCGGTTCACCGAACAGTGTGTAATCACCAGTTAAATCAATTTGTCTTGTTTCAGCATCTAGATATGGTTGTGATATCTCATTTAAACTGTATATCCCACCAACCTTGTTATAAACTCTTAAATCAATAACATTGATTACACCACCTACATTATTAATCTCTTTTAACAAATTTGAAACATAGATGTTATCACCCATTTGATATTTATTGATATCCATGTAATTTTGTACGTCTGTTATTACTTGTGATATTACTTGTGATTGTGTAACTTGCTTGTCAATATATAAATCAATTTCAAAACCTAAATTAATAATTCTACCATCAGTAATAGTTACGTAATCATTAAGCATTCTGTAATCAGCTAAATAAGTTGATATATTATCTTTTAACGCACTTGTTGATGAATTCGTTAATTTAGAATCCCCATCTAAACCTAAAACATATACATTAATTTTGTTCATTTCTTCAAACACACCACATCTAAATGGTACACCAAATTTACCTGGCATTTGTGATATTCTAGATTGATAATCTTTAATTGTTACAGCTCTATTTTGTGCGGAAAAATTATATCTAACCATATTTCTAACTTCATCAACACTAGGTACAT